>JGI24711J26586_10000392_pt1 | contig 33675 bp, 21 predicted proteins | sample BioPla3DNA1_FD_26586 | JGI IMG/M metagenome (IMG submission 26586)
AATCCGCCGTTGATCGCTTCGCCCCAGCCGACACCCCCGCCGTTGTGGATCGAGACCCAGGTGGCGCCCCGGAATCCGTCTCCGATGACATTTTGAACGGCCATGTCAGCGGTAAATTGCGAACCGTCGTAAATATTGGACGTCTCCCGGAACGGAGAATCGGTTCCGGACACGTCGTGGTGGTCGCGGCCGAGCACGATCGGTGCCGTGATCTCACCTTTGCGGATGGCCTCGTTGAAGGCCAGGGCGATCTTCGTCCGACCTTCGCAGTCTGCATAGAGGATGCGCGCCTGCGAACCTACCACCAGTTGATTCCGGCCGGCTTCCTCGATCCAGTGAATATTGTCTTGCATCTGTCCCTGAATTTCTTCCGGGGCGGTGGCCGCTTCTTCTATCAGTACCTGCGCCGCCAACCGGTCCGACTTGGCGAGGTCTTCGGGATTTTGGCTCATGCACACCCAGCGGAACGGTCCGAAGCCATAGTCGAAATAGAGCGGTCCCATGATATCCTGCACGTAGGACGGATAACGGAATTGTCCGTCCGGGTTCAGGATGTCCGCCCCTGCGCGGGAGGATTCCAGCAGGAAGGCGTTTCCGTAGTCGAAGAAATACATTCCTTCCGCCGTCAGCCGGTTGATGGCGGCGACCTGTCGGCGCAGCGAGACGCGCACCGCTTCCCGGAACCGCTCGGGGTCTTCCGCCATCATGCGTTTGGATTCGTCGAAGGAAAATCCGGCAGGATAGTAGCCGCCCGCCCACGGGTTATGGAGCGAGGTCTGGTCGGATCCGAGGTCCACCTGTACCCGTTCTTCCGCGAGCCGTTCCCACAGGTCCACCACATTCCCGACGAATGCGAGGGAGATGACCTCCCGGCTTTCGACCGCTTTGCGGATCCGCGGGATCAGTTCGTCGAGGCGATCGTGCAACTCATCGACCCAGCCCTGCTCGAAACGTTTTCGGGCGGCAAGCGGGTTGATCTCCGCGGTCACGCTGACCACGCCGGCGATGTTCCCCGCTTTGGGCTGGGCGCCGGACATGCCTCCGAGGCCGGCTGTAACGAAGAGCAGGCCCTTCATGTTTTCGCGTGTTCCGGCGATCCCTCTTGCTTTCAGCTGCTTGCGTGCCGCATTCATGACCGTGATCGTCGTCCCGTGCACGATGCCCTGCGGTCCGATGTACATGTAGGAGCCGGCGGTCATCTGTCCGTACTGGGACACCCCCAGGGCATTGAACCGTTCCCAGTCGTCCGGCTTGGAATAGTTCGGGATCACCATACCATTGGTTACCACCGCGCGCGGAGCATCCTTGTGGCTCGGAAAGAGTCCCAACGGGAATCCGGAATAGATGGCCAGGGTTTGCTCCTCGGTCATCGTGGCCAAATACTGCATCGTGAGCCGATACTGCGCCCAGTTTTGGAAGATGGCCCCGTTGCCGCCGTAGGCAATGAGTTCGTGCGGGTGCTGGGCGACGCGCGGATCCAGGTTGTTCTGGATCATCGCCATGATGGCGGCTGCCTGGCGCGAACGGCAGGGATATTCATCGATCGGGCGGGCATAGATGTCGTAGGACGGCCGGAAACGGTACATGTAGATCCGTCCGAAGTCGCGAAGTTCCCGGGCGAATTCGGGCGCCAGCATTTCATGGAACCTCTCCGGGAAATAACGCAGGGCATTCTTCAGCGCAAGGGCCTTTTCTTCGTCCGTGAGAATGTCCTTCCGCTTCGGCGCATGGTTGATGTCGCTATCGTACGGCTTGGCTGCCGGCAATCTGTCTTGCGGGATTCCTGCTAGGATTTCTTCTTGAAAAGTCATGGAGAATATGTTTTTGAGGATGCCGTCAATTCATCTTGGAATTCACCATCGCGAGGATTTCAGTTTCGGCGCGGCAGGCCGCTTCCGCGATCCGGCCCGCTTCCGCGATCAAAGATTCCGCCCGGACCTTGTCCTGCAGTCCGGTCGCGTTGATCTTCACGTTCAGTTCGGCACCGAGTATGGCGGCTCGTGTCGCCAATGCGCCGACCCCGGCATCGGACACCGAATTCAGACTTCCGGTCTCCGCCATCGCTTTGACGATTTCGAAGACTTGGGATGCAACCTGCATCGTGCGCAGCGGGACTTGGGAGGCATACAACGTCGCGTCTTCAATCGCAGCGGCTCGGGCAGCTTTCTCTTCATCGTTCCCCTTCGGCATCCCGAACGCTTCCACGACCTGTTCGAACGCTGCCGTGTCCTCGTCCACCAGCGCGAGCAGTTCTTTCAAGACGGCCTGACCCTTTTCCGCCCAGTCCGAGAATTCCTTCCACCGGTCGTCCCAGCCGCGTTTGTGTGCGGAAAGGTTGGCTACCATTGTGCCCAGGGCAGCCCCTAGGGCACCGATATAGGCTGAAACAGACCCGCCTCCGGGAGCAGGTGACTCGGAAGCCGTTTCTTCAGCGAAGCCTTTCGCAGTCATGCGGACCAGCCGCTCTTTCACCGCCAGTTCCCGTTCATCCTCCATCAGGTATTCGATGACCTTTTCGCGCGGATTGAACGGCTTCAGGTCATCCAAGCTCATGGATTTGACCGCGATTTTCAGGATCTCCTCTTCCGGGATTCCGAGCGAACGCTGCTGTTTTTCGAGATAGAATTTCCCGGCGTCGATCAGTACGCTCTTGGGGACCAGGCCGACGATTTCCGCTCCGGTCACACGCAGCCCTCTTGCAGCGGCAGCCCGGCTGACTTCTTCGTAGGCAATATGCAGGGGGGTCGCGAGGATGTCGGTGATGTTCATCGACACCTGCGCGATTCTGTATTCATCGATGTACCAGCCGATGGCCTTGCAGCCCTTCAGCGTCCCGGGCTGCCAGATCGTCTTCCCGTCCGCATCCTTCAGGATCTTGCCGGTCAGGCTTCCGCCCTCGCGCATCGGACGGCCTTTCTCGCGCACATCGAAGGCGACTGCCGTCGCGCGTCGCGTGGAAGTGGTGTTGAGGTTGTAGTTGACCGCGACCAGGAAGTTTCGGGCGCCTACGTTGGTCGCCCCGCTCTTCGCGACCGTCTCATCGAAGCGGTCCGGTCCGAAATCCGGCTTCCGCTCCGGATCTGCGATTTTCTCCGGCAGGGCTTCATATTCCCCGGCCCGGCAGACTGCCAGGTTCTTGCGCTCGGGCTTGAAGGCAGCAGCCTCATAACAGTAGCAGGGGATTCCGAGTTCATTGAATATGCGCTCTGCCAGTCTGCGGGCAAGTTGTCCGCATTCTTCCAGCGTGATTCCGGCGATGGGCACGAGGGGCAGTACATCGCAGGCCCCGGAGCGCGGATGCGTCCCGTGGTGGTGCCGCATGTCGATGACCTCTCCCGCGCGTTTCACGCCCTGGAAAGCTGCTTCCAGCACGGCGTCCACGGTTCCGACAAAGGTAATTACCGTCCGGTTGGTCGCTTCGCCCGGATCAACATTCAGGACTTTGACGCTATCTTCGCCGACCCTCGTGCCGGCGATCGCATTGACAATCTGGTTGATGACATCAGGGTTGCGTCCTTCGCTGAAATTCGGCACGCATTCGATGATGGGTTTCATAGTGTTAGAATTAATTGTTCAATAAATATAGAAATTATTTCCCGATATTTCACGATTAAGGGGAAATGTCGGGTGATTGTATTACAAAACAGAACTTTTTCTAAGTTTTCAGTGCTGTTTTATAATGAAGAGAAAAGTGATTCATTCAAATACTCGATCTGGAAGGAATAGTCCCATTGGTTGTAGTACAGGTTGCCGTATTCCCACTCCACTTCTCCGCGTTGGAAGTCGACGGTATCGCTGCGGGGGTAGCGCTTGGGCGGATCCATCTGTCCGCTGAAATCGTTGTTGACGACCATCCGGTAGGGGTCGATCCCTCCGAAGAAGAACAATCCGCCGTAGTCCGTCTCTCCGAAACTCACGTCCACAGGAACCCAGCCCGCGCCTTCGAAATAGATTTCGCACCAGTCGTGGAGGTTCTCCGCGCCAGGATGCATCATCAGTCCGCTCTGCCACCGCGCCGGGATGCCTTTGGCGCGGCAGAGAGTCATGAGCAGCAGGGTCTGCTGTCCGCAGTCACCGTGCCGGTTCGCGAGGACATATTCCGGAATGTTTTCGATCGTGGAATATTCCCGGGCTGAAGCCCACGGGATCGCGTCCACCCAGGTGTAGAGGGCTTTCGCCTGCAGGTAGGGATTTCCGATTCCGCGGGTCAAGGAGTCTGCCAGGGCGAGGATACCCGGGGAGAAAAGCATATGGGGATCGCGCTCGGAGGTAAACGCCTTGTAAGCGGGACTCTCCGTGTGATACGGGAGAACGGTAGCACTGTCGATCGGATGCCATTCGCCGAAAGACGTGTATTCAAAGATTTCGTAGAAGGTTGTGGCCCGGTCCCGACGGGTCTCTGCCTCCAGGTAGAGGCTGCTGTGCGGGCAGGTTGGATCCGAGAACGCGATCCGTTCCACCGGGTAGGCGACGCTGTCCACGCCGGCCTCGATGAATTTCACGTCCGTCTGTCGGGCGACGTCGCTGCGCGGATAGGGGAGCCAGCAGCGGAGGGTCTTGCGCGGCCGGAGGGTATTGGCCGGGATGGTGAGGGTGAAGGTCACCCGCATCCGCTTCGGCAAGGCCAGGAACGCGGAACTGTCTTCCGGGACGTTCAACGATGCCGATAGCCTTTCGGATTGCCGGGCGAGCACATGTGCTCGGATCGCCGGAACCGTCTGCGCGTCTGTCGCCTCATGGCCGGTGATCGATGTGCCGGTTTTCGTGCGGTCGGCTTCGTCCGCCACCGCTTTCCGGGCCGCCAGTTCCGGCACGAGCCGGAAGAGGTTCGGGCCGGCATTGCGGAAATACATCCGCTTGCCTCCGATTTCCATGGATTCGAGCTTCCCGCTGGCCGTCCAGTCAGCGATCTGTGCGTCGGTCACTTCGGGGATGTAGCGGGCGATGTAGTCCTTTACCTGCGACTCGGTCCGGTTGAAGTCCACCGCCAGCCGCTGGCTTAGATCCCGTTCCCAGGAATAACGCGGATGACGTTGGAGGTACAGGACGATGCCCATCGCCAGGGCAAGGAGGACAAACAGTCCTATTTCTATGTTTTTTCTCATGTGTTTTGAAAAGCGCGCAGTTTTGCCATGATCCGGGCTTTCGTCCCGCAAGATAGGGAAAAAAATCGAGTTCCGGCGCGCATGGGTTTGATCCTTGACGCATAAAAAGCCCCTAGGGCAAATCTGCCCTAGGGAATTTCGTTAAGTAATTGTATTACAGCTTGTTTTGCTGCTTGAAAGGGAGATCTAATCTGCCCAAATGCGGCTGCCCGGCACGCCATTATGCGTTGTGCTTTTTACAGTACTTTCAGTCCGATACCCGGCCGGTCCGGGAGGGTAAGGCGGCCGTTCACGACGGTGACCCCTTCGAAACGGTCGTTGCGGATCAGCAGATTCCCGTCCAGATCCGCGAAATCCACGGCCGGGGAGAGTTGGGCCGCGGCGGAAACGGCGCAGGAAGTTTCCGTCATGCAGCCGATCATCACCTTCATTCCCTCCGCGCGCGCGTAGTTCAACATTTTCCAGGCTTCGCGCATGCCCGTGCATTTCATCAATTTGATATTGATGCCGTCGTAAGCCCCTTCAAGGGCCTTGATGTCCTTGAGCCGCTGGACCGCTTCGTCGGCGAAGATCGGAAGCTCCGTCCGTTCCCGCAGCCAGGCGATGTCGTCGATCTGCTCCTTGGGCATGGGCTGCTCCACCATCACGATTCCTTGCTCCTGCAGCCAGCCGATCATGTCCAGGGCCCGGAACTTGTCCGTCCAGCCTTGGTTTGCATCTACGGCGATCGGCACGTCGGTGATCTCCCGGATCGTTTCGATCATCTGTTTGTCGTTGTCCAGCCCGACTTTGACTTTCAGGATGTTGAACCGGTCGGCGCACTCCCGGGTCTTTTCCCGGACGACATCCGGCGTGTCGATTCCGATCGTGAAGGTCGTGTCGGGGGCTTTTTCCGGGTTAAGCCCCCAGATCCTGTACCAGGGCTGCCCCATCAATTTACCGACCAGGTCATGCAGGGCGATGTCCACGGCTGCTTTGGCGGCGGTGTCACCGTCCGAGAGGCTGTCCACGTAGGTGAGTATGTCTTCGAGTTGGAAAGGGTCCGTGAACTGCTCCAGATCGACCTTGCGCAGGAATGCGCAGACGCTTTCGACCGTCTGGCCGAGGTAGGGGGGCATCGAAGCCTCGCCGTATCCGATCCATCCGTCGTACGCGATCTCGACTTGAACGTCGGGTGTAGTCGTTCTGGAATAGGAGGCAACGGTAAAGGTGTGTCGAAGTTGGAGTTCGTAGGGTTCGAAGCTGAGTTTCATTTTCCCGCCGGGGCGGGTGTTGTGACGGGGCGCGGTGGCTACGTTGCAGCCTGTCAGCAAACTGCCGGCGCCGATCATCCATCCGCTTCCCACCGCGGCCGTTTTCAGAAAATCGCGTCTTTTCATTGTTCCGTTGAAGTCGTTGCTCTGAGTCGTTTCATAAGAATATGTGAAATTAATCATTATTTTCGAGTTCCTCGCTGTTTTCCGGAAAAGAAATTGTAAATTTGATTATGATCAATCCTGTCTTTTCTCCGAATCCGGACCGGTATACGTCCGGCATCCGCTATCGCAGATGCGGTCGCAGCGGCATTCATCTTCCGGAAGTTTCTCTGGGCCTCTGGCACAACTTCGGAGATATCAATCCCTTCGCCAATTCTCTTGAGATGGCGCACTACGCCTTTGACCACGGCATCGTACATTTCGATCTGGCAAACAACTACGGTCCCTCCTACGGATCCGCCGAAGAAACCTTCGGCCAAATCATGCAGAAGTCTTTCCGGCCTTTCCGGGACGAACTGTTCATTTCTTCCAAGGCGGGTTTCGACATGTGGCCCGGCCCCTACGGCAACTGGAGTTCCCGGAAATACCTGATCAGCAGTCTGGATCAGAGTCTCAAACGAATGAAGCTGGACTATGTGGATTTGTTCTACTCCCATCGGTACGATCCGGACACGCCACTGGAAGAAACGCTCCAGGCCCTCGTGGACATCGTCCGGTCCGGAAAGGCGTTGTACGTCGGATTGTCGCGGTACCCGTTCGCGCGGGCGGAGGAGGCGTACCGCTACCTGGCGGAGCGGGATGTGCCTTGCCTGATCTATCAGGGACGCTACAACCTGCTGGACAGAGCCCATGAAACGGATGGAGAACTCCGACAAGCCAAGGAGCATGGTGTGGGATTCATTTCCTTCTCTCCGCTTGCTCAGGGGCTGTTGACCGACCGGTATTTCAACGGGATACCCGCCGGGTCCCGGATTGCCCGGAAGACTTCGCTGAGCGAAGCCGCCTTGACCCCCGAATTGCTCGGGAAACTCCGCAAACTGAACGAGATCGCAGCCCGCCGGGGACAAACGCTGGCGGCAATGGCGCTTTCCTGGGTGCTGAAGGATGACTTGGTGACCAGCGTGCTCGTGGGAACCAGCTCAGTCGCGCAACTGCAGGACAATCTCAAGGCCATCGAGCACACTGATTTCTCCCCGGAAGAACTCTGCGCGATAGAGGACATCCTGCGGTAGCGAATCCGGAACATTGCTTCTTTTTAACTATATTTGGCAATACTTCAAGCAAGCATCGCCTACTATGCGTCTCGGAAAAGTCATTTTGGGAATCGTCGCGCTAGCCCTGAGCGGAGTCGTAACATCCGCGCAGGGTACCCGGGTGAGGTTCGCCTTTCTCACGGACCTGCATTACGCGACAGACAGTCCCGCCGTCTCGGATCTGCGGACCTGCATCCGGGATCTCAATACCCGGAACGATCTGGATTTTGTGCTGGTGGGGGGCGACCTCACCGAATTCGGTTCCGATGAGGAGATCTTCGGAGTCAAGAAAATGCTGGATTCTTTGCGGTGCAAGTATTATGTCGTGGCCGGAAACCATGATTCCAAGTGGTCGGAAAGCGGTTGCAATACCTTCCGGGATGTCTTCGGGTACGAACGCTTCGCGTTTAACTGCAAGGGGTGGCGGTTCATAGGGTGCAACAGCGGGCCCGACATGCGGATGGCTCCCGCCCTGCTCCCGCAAGAAAGCCTGCAGTGGCTCAAGGAGCTCCCTCCCGGCGAGAAGACGGTCTTTGTCAACCACTATCCGCTGGACTCTTCGATGCTCAACTACTTCGATGTGACCCGTGAACTGAAACGGATCGGAACCCGCCTCGTCATCGGGGGGCACTGGCATTCGGACGTTGCGCTGAATTATGACGGACTGCCCGGCGTGCTCTGCCGTTCGACCCTGTCCGCCGGCAACCGTCCCGGCTATACGGTTTTTACCTTGGACGGGGACCGCGTTTCCGCCTCCGAATGCAGGATTTACGGATCCACTACGGTGCGTTTCGAGCCGTGGTACTGCCGTACGCTTACTGAGGTGCATGACACGGTGACGTACGATGCGGACGGCCTGCCCGCCGACTATCCTTGGATGCGATTCGATGTAAATGAGAAACAGACCCCCTTGAAACAGGTCTGGAAGCGGACCGACGACAGCAACATCGCCGCAGGTTTCGCGTGGGACAGGGGATGGGCTTGGTACCCTACGACTTCGGGCATGATCCGCTGCCTGTACTCGGAAGATGGCCGCTGTCTGTGGTCGAAACAATTTCCCGGCAAGATCTTCTCCACCCCTGCTGTTGCGAAAAACACCCTCGTTTTCGGCTGCGCGGACGGGAACGTCTATGCGCTGAGGGCCAAGTCCGGCCGGTTACTATGGAAGTATTCCGCTCGCAAATCCGTGTTGGGAAGTCCGGTTCTGTACAGAGGAAAGGTGTACATCGGGGCTTCCGACGGGGCTTTTCGGGCGCTGGATCTGAAGTCCGGGCGGCCCGTCTGGACCTTTTCCGATGTCGAAGGCTTTGTCGAAAGCCGTCCGTATGTGGATGCGGAGCAGGTCGTATTCGGCAGCTGGGGCGGGCGGCTCTATTCCCTGGATCCGGACAGGGGCTCTCTCCAGTGGAGTTGGAAGAGCCCGCGAGAATCCCGGATGTACTCTCCTGCGGCAACCTGGCCGGTCAAAGCAGCCGGCAAGATCTTTATCGCGGTTCCGGACCGACGGCTGTATGTGCTGGATGCCCGGACGGGAAAGGAAATCAAGCATTTCGACAACGTGGCGCGGGAGGCGGTGGGTCTCTCGGCGGACGGAAAGACCGTCTACTGCAAAGCCATGTCCGGAACGCTGACGGCCTTGGATGCCGAAACACTGGCCATTCGTTGGCAGGTGGACGGGCGGACCGGCTATGATATTTCTCCCACTGCGATCGTTGAAGCCGGCGGGATGGTGCTGCTTCCGACGGACAAGGGCAACCTGCTCCTCTTCGATACACGGGGAACCTATCTGGGCGCCCGGAAGATTTCCACGGCTTTGGTGAATCCGCTGACCGTATGGACCGATTCGCGCGGGCGTAGACTGCATCTTCTGGTCTCAACGATGGACGGAACCATTGCCTATTTACAAGAACAAAACCAATGACAACGATATGAAAAGAATCTTTTTGCTGATCGCTGCTCTTCCGATAGCGGTTTCCGCCCTTTCCGAGGAGAAGATGGAACCTTGGCAGGATCCAAACATCTTTGAAGAAAACCGGATGCCGATGTCGGCTACCTTCGTGACTGACCAGCAGCAGACCCTTTCTCTGGACGGGATCTGGAAATTCAACTTCAATGAGACCATTGAAGGCCGGACGAAAGGCTTCGAGGCTCCTTCCTATGATGATTCCGATTGGGATACCATTCCGGTTCCCGGGATGTGGGAACTGAACGGGTTCGGGGATCCCCTCTATTTGAACATCGGCTATCCTTGGCGCGGCCACTACGCGAACAATCCCCCCTATCCGGCTTTGGAGCATAACTACGTGGGACAATACCGGAGAACCTTTCAGATCGACGAGTCCTGGTTGGGACGGCAGATTTGCTTGAATATCGGCTCGGCGACCTCCAACGTGCGGGTTTGGGTGAACGGACGGATGGTGGGTTACAGCGAGGACAGCAAGCTGGAAGCCCGGTTCGACTTGACCCGGTATGTCAAAGCGGGCGAAAACGTGATCGCCCTCGAGATTTTCCGGTGGTGCGACGGAACCTATTTGGAAGACCAGGATTTCTGGCGCTTCTCCGGCATCGCGCGCGGGGTGTATCTCTACACCCGGGAACAGGAACGGATTGAAGATGTGCATATCGTTGCCGACATGAACGGCCTCCTGACGGTTGATACCCGCACCACGAAAGGCATCCAGTCTGTTTCATATGAGGTGCTGGACCCTGCCGGCAAGTCGCTGGGAACCTTTACCGGATCCGGCAAGCAATTCCAGGACGTCTCGCTCTGGAGCGCCGAGACACCCGCGCTCTACACCTTGAAAGTGACGGCGCAAGATCGTCGGGGCGGCGTGGTTGAAAGCGCTTCCATCCGTTTCGGTTTCCGTACTGTGGAGATCAAGAACCGGCAGTTGCTGGTGAACGGTCAGCCGGTGCTCATCAAGGGCGTGAATCGGCACGAAATGAATCCTAAAAAGGGGTATGTGGTTTCCGAAGCGGATATGCTGAAGGACATCCGCATATTCAAGGAACTGAACGTCAATGCCGTGCGAACGAGCCACTATCCCAATGACCCGCGTTGGTACGACCTCTGTGACGAATACGGGATCTACGTGGTGGACGAAGCCAACGTCGAGTCGCACGGAATGGGCTACGGTTCGCGCACGCTGGCGAACCGCGACGACTTCGCCGCCGCCCATCTGGTTCGTAACCAGCGGGTGGTTATGCGGGATTTCAACCACCCTTCCGTCATCGTCTGGAGCCTCGGCAACGAGGGTGGGAACGGCAAGAATTTCTATGCCTGCTATGATTGGATCAGGGCGTACGACAAGACCCGTCCTGTGATGTACGAGCGGGCGGAGGACGATCGGAATACCGACCTCAAATGCCCGATGTACATGAGCCCGGATGACTGCGAGAAGTATGCTATCGAGGGCCCGAAGCCGTTGATTCAGTGTGAATATGCCCACGCAATGGGCAATTCGATGGGCAACTTCAAGGAATATTGGGACCTTATCCGGAAGTATCCTTCCTTCCAGGGAGGCTTTATCTGGGATTTCGTGGATCAGGCGATCCGCTGGCCTTCCCGGGAGGGCGGTACCGACCACATTTTCGCCTTCGGCGGGGATTTCAATCAATATGATCCCTCGGACGGCTCGTTCAACTCCAACGGCGTGATCGCGGCGGACCGCAGCCTGCATCCGCATGCGTACGAGGTGCGCTACCAGTACCGGAACATCCTGACTTCCGGTGAACCGGCCTCGGACGGAAAGATCCGGGTTTACAACGAATTTTTCTTCAAAGATCTCAGCAACTGCCGGATGCAGTGGTCGCTGGTCGCGGATGGTATCGTGGTTGAAACCGGGATCGTTGAAGATCTGGACGTCGCTCCGCAGCAGACACGGGAAATCCGCCTTCCGCTGCCGGATGCCCGGAGGTTGGACATTATGGGCGAGCGAGGAGACATCTATTTGAATGTCAGCTACCTGCTGAAGCGGCAGGAAGGACTGCTTGCTGCGGGAACAGAGGTGGCCTATGACCAACTCCTCCTCCGCGCATGCGACCGGCCTGTCTTCATGGCCGGATCCGCCGCGGTTCCGGAGAATCCGGTCCGGTACGAAGTGACGGAGTACGAACATCTGTTCTCCGGCCTGCTGGGACGGGACGGTGGATCGGTCGGTATCTGGGAGGCCTCTTTCGACCGGGGGACGGGAGCGCTCTCCGGCTATAGGCTTGACGGCTCGGAACTGATTGCGGAACCGCTGATGCCTTGTTTCAGCCGGGCGCCGGTGGAGAATGACATGGGGGCCCGGATACACGAGGCGCTGGGTGTGTGGCGGTATCCCGAATTCGAGGTCAAGTCCATGACTGTGCAACAGCAGGACGACGGCTATTCCGTCCGGGTGGTCTATCTGCCCGTGGCGAACGGGGCTGCGACTGTGGAAATGTCCTACCGGATCCATCCCGACGGCTCCATCGCCGGGATCGAAGCAATGAAGGATGCGGACGGCAAACTCTCCGAGGCCCCTGATTTGTTCCGCTTCGGAATGACATTCACCATGCCCGGAACCTATTCGACCGTCGATTTCTATGGCAAAGGCCCTTGGGAGAACTATTGCGACCGGAACAGCGGGGCCCTTGTCGGACGCTACACCCAATCCGTGAACGAGCAGTATCACTACGGCTATGTGCGTACGCAGGAGTCCGGAACCAAGACCGGATTACGGTATTTCCGGCTCCTTGATTCCGATGGAAGCGGACTGGAGATCACTTCGGATGAGAAATTTTCAGCTTCCGCCCTTCCGTTCTCCATCGCGATGTTGGATTGCGTGGAACATGGGACGCCGCAGCGGGCAAATCCCACGAACGTTCAGGCCGGTGAAGCCCGCCATTCCCTCAATTTCAAGGCGATTGCCCATGAAAACGATAGGGCGAACGGCAAGACCTATGTGAACTTTGACTTGAAGCAGATGGGGGTCGGCGGCATTAACACCTGGGGTGCCTGGCCGCTGGAGCCGTACCGCATCCACGCCGCCGAGCGCGAATTCCGCTTCCTCCTCCGCCCGATCGTAAACTGATCCGGCGAATTTCCGCGCGCTGAAGCCGGTGAGAGGAAAACCGAATTTTTGGGAGGATTTTCAGAATTATTCACAACAAAGATTCGGGGAAGAACCGCTATCATTGCGAATAAACGCGCTAAAAGTATGAATAGAAGAGAAGTTTTGAAGGTCATGGGTGCGTCCTTCGCCGCGACCGTGATGGCCGGAATCGCCCCTCGTACGCACGCAGCCCTTCTCAAAGATCGGGCAGCCGATAAAAAAAGACTTGTGTTTTATTTTACGGCGACGGGCAATTCCCTGTTTGTCGCCAGGCAGTTTTCCGACGCTCCACTCAGCATTCCGCAGGAATTGAAGAAAGAGGAGTTGAATTACGAAGCGGACGAAATCGGATTCGTCTTCCCCGACTATGCCGCCTCGGCGCCGATGATTGTTCGCGACTTCGTCACGAAAGCCCGGTTCAACGCCCCCTTCATTTTCTCGGTGATCACCTTCGGCAACGCTGCGGTGAATGTCGCGGAGTGGTGGGATTCCTTCTCGAAGGAGAAAGGGATCGAAAACACGTACATCAACACCATTTTGATGGTGGACAACTACCTCCCTGTTTTTGACATGAACCAGCAGATCACCATCGATAAGCGTACGGACGAGAATCTCGCCCGGATCATTGAAGACATCCATGCGCGCAAACAGTTCGTACCGACATCCGAAATGGGATTCTTCAACCCGGAGATGCTCAAGAATATGCAGGATCAGCACTTTTCGATGACCAGCGACCGGCTTCTGACCCTGAAGGAAGACCGTTGCATTCAATGCGAAACCTGCGCGAATGTTTGCCCGCATCGGAATTTCTCGCTTGTGGACGGGGCGCTTCGGATCAGCGGCAAATGCGAATTTTGTCTCGCATGTGTTCACAACTGTCCGCAAAAGGCGCTTGCCTTGCAGCGGGAACGGAATCCGGAAGCCCGTTACCGGCACCCTGACATCTCGCTCAACGATATTATCCGTTCCAACAGACAATAGTCCGGTGGCTATTCATGTTACGACGTGACTTCCGCATTTTCGGAAATATTTCCGAAAATGCGGAAAGATCGGTAAATTCGTCCGGTATGACGACAGAAGTAGTCATAGCGGACACCTTGGAAGGAATCGGGGGCGGCGACGTCAGCCTGCATCTCGCCCATATCCTTTGCCTGGGCGGCTCATGCGAAATCGCTTATAACGGGAAGACGTTTCAGCTTCATGAAAAAGATTGCGCGGTCATCCGAGCGACACAGCTGATCGAAAAGGTTATTCCCGACGAGGATTTCCGTGTCGAGGTCGTGTACGTTACTCCCGTGTTCATTGAAAAGGCGACCCCGAACACCAACTACGGGATGCGGGGTTCCCTATCCTTGTCTCTGAATCCGGTTCTGCATTTGAACGACGAAGAATTTGAACGGCTGGCCGACGACTTCCGGGAGATCCGTCGGCGCCGATTGATGGTCTGGCACCGTTTTATGGAAGACCAGATGCTTTGTGTCGTCCAAATGATGATTTTGGATCTCTTTGACATCCATGCTCGGATCTATGGCAGGGCAGAGGTGCAAAGTCAGACGGCAACCATCATGCAGCGCTTCATCGGGATGCTGGAGCGGGGAGACTACCGGCAGAACCGTAAAGTAACTTACTATGCATCCGAACTTTGCGTCGCTCCGAAGTATCTTTCGGAAATTAGCAAATCCGTCACCGGGCATTCCGCGAACTGGTGGATCAACCGCTTTACGATCTTGGATATTTCCCGTCAACTCCGCGATCGCTCCCGCAGTTTTGTCGAAATTTCCGACCTGTTCAACTTCTCTTCTCCGGCCTATTTCAGTCGCTATGTCCAACGGTATCTAGGCCAATCCCCGTCGGCATACAGGGGGTAAGGGATCATCTCCCGGTCCATCAGGCTTGTCGGGAGGACCAGTTTTCGAGAACGATTCCAGGGAGCCGTCCGAGGTGCCGTGTGTTGTCCGTGACGAGGATCAGGTTTTCGGCAATCGCGGAGGCGCCGATCAGCAGGTCGAACTCGTCCAGCCGCTGGCCCTCCTGTTCCAGGCGGATTTTGCACGCCCCGTAGATCTGTAAGCCGGGCAGAACGGTAACAATGTCGAACAATCGCAGCAGCAAACCGATATCCTCTATTTTTTCAGCGGTACGGGTGCTTTTTTCTGCTCCGTAATAGAGCTCTGCCAGGGTGATTTCAGAGATCCGGCAGTTTTGAGGGCCGGCCGCTTCAACCCGTTTCCGAATTACGGCATCGCCACGCAGCAAGTCGATGCACACATTCGTGTCCAGCAGATACTTCGTAGCCATATTCAAAAGTCTTTCGTGTGCCGGGTGTTGCCGAAAGATCTTGCATCCCGGATGCTCCGGACGAGATTCCCGGTTTCTCCGTCTTCTTTCCAGGCGCCGGTAAGCCGATCCAGGAGCCGCATCCGCCGCGCGTCTTCCTCCTTTCCGATCGTGAACGGAATCCGCCGCTCTTCCACCACCTTGTTCACGAAGATCGTGATGGCAGTGTTGACACTCATTCCGAATTCCTTGCATAGCCTGTCGAAGGCTGCTTTCGTGTCCGTGTCCAACCGCACGGTCGTTGTAGTCATGGCCATGGCTTGTCTTTTTACAAAGATAGTATTTTACCATGAATATGCAATCATTTTGGATCTAGTCCGAAATTCCGAATCGGGAAGTGGATGTAGCGACGTCCGTTCAATCCCAAGCGCCGGAAAATACGGGCCGTGGAGGGCAAAATGCTGACGGACAGCAGGAAAAATGAATATGTCCAGTTGCTAGTACTTGTTGAGGGGACGGCCGGCGGTCATGTTGTGTACCTTGCGGCGCACTTCCTCCAGTACGGCCTGATAGGCATCCTTGCCCTCTTCCGTGACACCGTTGACGTAGTCGGNGTGGGCGGCGACCGCGGTGAGAACCATGTCGATCAGTTCGACCATGTCCTTCATGTCCTTCTCCACGAAGCCGCGGGATGTNACGGCCGGGGTGCCGACTCGGAAACCTGAGGTTTTGAAGGGGGAACGGTTGTCAAACGGAACCATGTTCTTGTTGATCGTGATGGCCGCGTTCTCAAGTTCCCGCTCCGCCATTCTGCCCGTCACGTCGGGGAATTTGGTCCGCAGGTCGATCAGCATCAGGTGGTTGTCGGTGCCGCCGGAAACGACCTTGTAGCCGCGGGCGATGAATTCATCGGCCATGACTTGCGCGTTGGCCATCACCTGTTTCTGGTATTCCACAAATTCCGGCTGGGCCGCCTCGTAGAACGCCACTGCTTTCGCTGCGATTACATGCTCGAGCGGTCCGCCCTGCACACCGGGGAACACGCTGGAATTGAGGATCGCGCTCATCTTCTTGATTTTGCCCTTCGGCGTCTTGAGACCCCAGGGGTTGTCGAAATCCTTGCCCATCAGGATCACGCCCCCGCGTGGGCCGCGGAGCGTCTTGTGGGTAGTGGAGGTAACGATGTGGGCATATTCGACAGGATTCTTCAGTAGTTTGGCCGCGATCAAACCGGCTGTATGGGCCATGTCGATCCAAAGAATGGCGCCCACCCGGTCCGCGATCGCGCGCATCCGTTCGTAGTCCCATTCGCGGGAGTAGGCGGAAGCGCCTCCGATGATGAGTTTCGGTTTGCATTCCAGCGCCGTTTTCTCCATCTGGTCATAGTCAACCATTTCAGTTTCCGGATCGAGACCGTAGGAAACGGCGTTATAAAGGATTCCGGAAGCATTCACAGGGGAACCGTGGGTCAGGTGTCCCCCCTGGGAAAGATCAAGTCCCATGAAGGTGTCGCCCGGTTTCAAACAAGCCATCTGGACAGCCAGATTGGCTTGGGCGCCGGAGTGCGGCTGGACGTTGGCATATTCAGCATCGTAGAGCTCGCAGAGGCGATCGATGGCCAGCTGCTCGATCTGNTCGATGACTTCACAGCCTCCGTAGTAACGCTTTCCCGGGTAACCCTCCGCGTACTTGTTGGTGCAGACGGTGCCCATGGCTTCCATCACCTGGTCTGTGACATAATTTTCCGAAGCGATCAACTCCAGTCCGGAAGACTGGCGTTCTTTTTCTTTCTTGATCAGATCAAAAATCTGAATATCCTGTTTCATATTGTCTGACTGTTTATACGTCCCCGGGAAAAAGCCGGTTTGGACACCAAATATAAGATTAAAAAACCATTTTTGCTATATTTGTTTTTTCAAATGCAAAACACAGTGAAGGATAGGAAATTACTGAATATTGAACTGGGACGGGTGACCCCGGAAGAATACCGGATGCTTCCGGAATCCGGACGGGTCGTGGTACTGGACAACATCCGAAGCGTCTACAATGTCGGTTCCGCTTTCAGGACTTGCGATGCCTTCCGGGTCGACAAGATTTACCTTTGTGGAATATGCGCCCTTCCGCCTTCCGCTGAAATCCGCAAGACGGCCCTCGGGGCTGAGGAAAGCGTGGCCTGGGAACACTACGAAGACACTCTCTCCGCTGTGCGCGAACTTCGCAGCCAGGGGTACACGGTGGTCAGCGTGGAACAGACGGTGCATTCCGTCCCGTTGGATACCTTTCGTCCCGANTCTTGGGATTCTTCCCGAGGAACCGGGAAAAAATATGCNCTGGTGTTCGGCAACGAAGTCGACGGTGTCGGACAGGAGGTCGTGGACGCTTCCGACTTTTCGCTGGAAATCCCGCAGTTCGGCACCAAGCATTCTCTGAATGTTGCTGTGAGCATCGGAGTCGTGCTCTGGCATTTTTCGGCTAACGCTCCAGCCAAGCAAGAAAATCATCCACACGGGAACGGCTGACGGTGAGATCAGGTACGGTGTGCAGGTTTTTCGACAGCGCGATGGAGGGTGTGACGCGCAAGCGTCCGCCCAACAGTTTCGTGAGGCTTTCGACGGCGTCCTTGGTGATGATGCAGCTCCGGGAGATCTTGAAGAATCGTTCGGGATCCAGTTCGGTCAGCAGGGTATCCAGCGAGGAATCAACAATGTAGAAAGTCCCGTCTCGGGTGACTACGTGGTTGACCTTGTTTTCAGAAAAGAAAAAAGCCACTTCGGAGGTCTTGACCGGAACGATCCGGTCGTTGAATCGCACCAGATACCGCTCTTTGTATTCTTGGATCGGAGTCTTGCGCGCGATGGCGTTGAGCAGCGCATTGACGTCCATCCGCTTCGGAACTTGCCGGCATCGTTCGACGGCCCGGTTCAGGGCCAGCGGATCGATCGGTTTCAACAGGTAATCGATGGAACCCGCCTCGAAGGCTTTGATGGCGTAGCCGTCGTATGCGGTCGTCATGACGACATGCGCCTTCACCGGCACCTGCCGGAAGATCTCGAAGCATGCTCCGTCCGACAATTCCACGTCCATGAAGATCGTGTCGGCCGTATGGGCCGGATTGCTGAGCCATGCCACCGACGCTTGGACGGAACCGCATTCTCCAACCACTTCGATGTCGGGGAAATGGGTGGCCAGAAGTTTCTTCAGATTGTTTCTGGCCATGAGTTCGTCTTCGATGATCAGTACTTTCATATCAACAGAGGCAATTGAACGATGTATTCGGTTTCGGTCTGGCGGATCGAGATGGCCCGGCCGCTCCGGTCCAGGTATTGCTGCCGGATGTATTTCAGTCCGAGACCGCTCGAAGGGGATTTCGTGACCCGCGGGATGAGGCTGTTGGAAACGGTAAGGACATCTCCGTCTGAATGAATCCGGATGGTCAGCGGGCGCTCGACAGCGACCGCGTTGTGCTTGGTCGCGTTTTCAATCAGGAGCTGAACGGAACAGGGCACGACGTGCAGGGAAAGATCCGCTTCCGGAATGTCGATCGTCAGCCGGAAACCTTCTTGGAAACGGACCTTCAACAGGTCGGTGTACATCTCCACATACGTCATTTCATCCCGGAGCGTGACCACCTGTTCCGTCTTCGTATTGAGCATATAGCGGTAAATGCCCGCGAGTTTGTGGATATACATGCTGGCTTCCTCGTTCTTGCTGTCCAGCACGAGGGCGTCCAGAATATTCAGGGAATTGAACAGGAAGTGAGGATTGACCTGCTGTTTGAGGTTCAGGTACTGGAATTTCGCAAGATTCGCCCGGTTCCGCTCCAATTGCGCGTTGTGACCGGCTGTGACGGCATAGTCGATCATGTAGATGATGGAATAGATCAAGATCTCGAAAATGAGCGCCACCAGGAAGAGTTCGATGAAACGGTCGAAGGTGAATATCCGGGGGAAATGGAAGGGAATGCCGAAGGCGACCAGCAGAGCCGAGAGGACGGAGACGACAACAATGAACAAGGCCGTGAACAGGAACTTGTCCATGGTTGTCAGGCTGCCGCTGTTTTTCTTGAAATAGGCAATGAACAGAATCGTCAGACCGATCAGGGAGAACAAAAGGATGGAGTTTTCTCCGAAAGACGAGATCGATTCCTTGAGGGATCCTCCGAAGAAGGCATCCGAACCGAAAATGATGTGGATCAGGATCCTGGCGAGCAGCACAGCGGCGATGGCGACAACCAACCACCGGGTCTGGGTGGCGGCAGGCTTCTGCGTCCCGTTCCGGTCGGTGTAGATCCGGATGAAGAAGACCAGGCCCCAGCCCATAAGTTCGGTCGTGAGAAAGGTGGAGAGGGCGGGGGACAGCAGCGGATGGTCGAACAACCTGCTTACGAGCGGCAGAATCCCGTTCCCCAGCAGATAACCCAGCACGTTTACGAGGATGATTGAAATGGTGGTGAACTCTATGCCTTCCCGGTATTTCAGGCAGAGGATCAGGGAAAGCGCCATGGTCAGGATCGTGAGGATCAATTCGTCGCTGATTCCCCATACCCTGCACAGCACGGCGAGCGCGCCGTGAAACAGGGCGAAACCGTGGACGATCAGCGCGTCGGAATACCTCTTCATACCGACTAAATTAAAAATTTCGTCTTGATTTTCCTACAGTTCATCCTTCTTTTTTGTCCGATCGTCGTTATTATTTTTCTATTTAAATCGATTCAATTATTTTTGAAAACAATTGAATACATTGAAACAGTAACATTTCGACACAAAATGCAGCAAAAAGATTTATCGTTTTGGCAATTGTGGAACCTGAGTTTCGGCTTTTTCGGAGTTCAGATCGCCTATGCGCTGCAAAGCGCCAACATCTCCCGGATTTTCGCGACGCTCGGAGCCGATCCGCACCAACTGAGTTTTTTTTGGGTGCTGCCTCCGCTCATGGGCATGATTGTCCAGCCCTTGATCGGCAAGTGGTCGGATAGGACCTGGTGCCGTCTGGGACGTCGCAAACCCTATCTTCTAGGCGGCGCGATTGTGTCTGTGCTGGTCATGATCATGTTGCCCAATGCGGGCAGCCTGAATCTTTCGGCCGCGTATGTCTTTCTGGGACTGAATGCTGCGATGTGGTTCGGACTCTTCTCCCTCATACTCCTGGACACTTCCATCAATGTGGCGATGCAGCCGTTCAAGATGATGGTCGGTGACATGGTGAGTGTGCGACAGAAGGCAGAAGCCTATTCCATCCAGTCGCTGCTCTGCAATGCCGGAAGTCTGGCGGGGTATCTTCTCCCGATCTTCTTTACTTGGATCGGGATCGCGAACACCGCGCCCGAGGGTGTGGTTCCCGACTCCGTCATCTGGAGTTTTTATTGCGGCGCCGCCATCCTGATCCTCTGCGTGATGTACACGTTCTTGAAGGTGAAGGAATTCAATCCGGAGGAATATGCGGCCTTCCATGGCATCGATCTCCGCAAAGAGGGGAAGAAGGAGAATCCCGGATTTATCAAGTTGCTCGCAAGAGCTCCCCGTACGTTCTGGACGGTGGGGCTGGTCCAGTTCTTCTGCTGGTCCGCCTTTCTGTTCATGTGGACCTATACAAACGGCGCTGTCGCTGCCAACTGCTGGAACACCGCCGATGTCGTTTCCGAGGGCTATCAGGCCGCCGGGAACTGGGTCGGAGTGCTCTTTGCCGTGCAGGCGGTGGGCTCCATCCTCTGGGCGATCGCGATCCCGCGCTTCAAATCCCTCAAGACCTCCTATGTCGTGAGTCTGCTGATCGGCGCGGTAGGTTTCATTTCGGTGTTCTTCATCCATGACCGGTACATCCTCTTCGGATCGTACTTCCTGATCGGCGCCGCCTGGGCTGCCATGCTGGCGTTGCCCTTTACGCTTTTCACCAATTCGTTGAAAGGCGAACATATGGGAACGTATCTCGGTCTCTTCAACAGTACGATCTGCGTTCCCCAGATCGTCGCCGCCCTACTCGGGGGCGTTCTGCTGAAACTGGTCGGCGGTTCCCAGGCGATGATGCTCGTTCTGGCGGGCATCTTGCTTATCTGCGGTGCCTTCAGCGTCTATTTCATAGAGGAAAAGGCGGAGGCTCCTCGACCGGACGCGGAAATGCAATCGGAATTAATGTAACCTATCATATATGAATATATCTATAAACAATTTTCAAATGAAAAGGATTATAACCGCTGTGGCGACGCTGCTCTTCGGCCTTGCCGCCACGAACGTATCCGCTCAGAGCGGATATCTAATCAAAGGGGTTGTAGTTGACGCGCACGGTCCGGTCATCGGAGCCACTGTCATGGAACAGGGGACTTCGAACGGAACCTCGACCGGCTTGGACGGAGACTATAGCCTTACCGTTTCCAGTCCCGATGCCATGGTGGAAATCAGTTGCATCGGGTATGTTTCGCAATCTTTCAAGGCTTCCGCCGTTCCCGCGAACATCACGCTGGCGGAGGACAGCGAGATGCTGGCTGACGTTGTGGTCATCGGCTACGGCACCGTGAAGAAAGAGGACATGACGGGATCAATCGCTACCGTAAAGGCAGATGAACTCAACAAGGGTGTCATCACCACTCCTGCAGACCTTCTCAGAGGCAAGAGCGCAGGTGTTGTGGTTACGACCGGCAGCGGCATGCCCGGCTCCGGCGCTACCATCCGTATTCGTGGCGGTTCCTCCATCAATGCATCCAACGACCCGCTCATCGTCATTGACGGTCTTCCTGTTTCCAATGACGGAATCGCAGGCATGTCAGATCCGCTGTCTTCAATCAACCCGCAAGACATCGAGAGTTTCACTGTTTTGAAGGATGCCTCCGCGACCGCGATCTACGGTTCCCGTGCCTCCAATGGTGTCATTGTGATCACGACCAAGAAGGGCTCGAAGACCGCTTCCTTACTTCCGAACATCGCTATCGATTTTACCGCTTCCGCCAACACGATCGCCAAGTACAACGACGTCCTTGACGCCGAAGGGATCCGCAGCCTCATCCGTACCTTCTACGGCGCCAATTCCGCTGCGGAAGCCGCCCTTGGAAAGGCTGACACGGACTGGCAAAAGGAAATCTTCCGTACCGCCCAGACTTATGACGGAAACGTAAGTGTCAACGGACGTGTCGGATTCCTTCCCTACCGTGTTTCAGGCGGCCTTACCAGTCAGAACGGTACGCTCAAGGGATCCAAGATGAATCGCGGGACACTTTCTCTCAACCTGTCTCCTAATTTCTTTGACAACCATCTTACCGTCTATCTCAACGGGAAGGGGACATATGCGAAGAACTTCTATGCGAACCACGATGCCATCGGCGCCGCGAACCATTATGATCCCACTAAACCCGTGTATGACAAGAACGGTCTGAATGGCTACACGACTTGGCTCGATGCAGCGGGAAACCTCAATGCTATGGCTACGATGAACCCTGTAGGCCTTCTGGATGCAAAGGATGATTATGCGGACTCCTATCGCTTTATCGGCAACACGCAGTTTGACTACAAGGTTCATGGTTTCGAGGATCTTAGGCTCAATCTCAACCTGGGTATCGACTGGGCGAAGTCCAACGGCATCACCGAACTTGCAAAGGGATCGGAGGCGTCATACCACAGTACCACTGAGGCCGGAAGCGGTTCGCACACGGACTACGACTACACCCGTCGCAACACCACCCTTGAGTTCTACGCCGATTATAACAAGACATTCGCCGAGAAACACAATCTTGACATCATGGGAGGTTATTCTTGGCAGCACTTCTGGAACAACAGCCACACATTCAGGTATAGGATCGCCGACAAGAAGGAATTGACCAACACGGAAGGCAAGGGTGAACTTTTTCTTGTTTCTTTCTTCGGCCGTGTCAATTACGGTTTCGCGGATCGCTATCTTTTCACCGCGACCCTTCGCGCTGACGGCACTTCCAGATTCCAGAATCACAAGTGGGGAATCTTCCCTTCAGTCGCATTCGGATGGAACATCAAGAATGAGTCTTTCTTGAAGGGTGTCGATGATCTGTCCACCCTCAAGCTGCGTTTGAGCTGGGGCGAGACCGGCCAGCAGGAAGTCGGCGGTTATTATGACACCTTTGCCCAGTTCCTTCAGATCAACACGCCGGGATCGTACTATTTCACGGACGGCAAAAGTTTCACGGCACCCATTGTGGCCCTCGGTTATAGCGCCGACCTGAAATGGGAGACCACGACAACTTACAATGCGGGTCTCGATCTCGGTTTTTTCAAGGATCGTTTGACCGCCGCCATTGACGTTTATCGGAGAGACACGCGCGACATTCTCAATTACATCCCTGTCCCGGGTCTTTCCAACCTCACGAACTACCTGAACACCAACATCGGTACGATGACCAACACGGGATTCGAAATCGATCTCAACAGCGTTCTCATCGAGAAGCGAGAGATGAGCTGGACCCTTGGCGTGAACATGGCTTATAACAAGAATAAGGTTACGAAGCTGACGGCCGCGGATGATGCCGCGACAGGTATCGAAACCGGTGGAATCTCCGGCGGTACAGGCAACAACGTCCAGATGATCAAAGTCGGTTACCCGATGCGTTCATTTTATCTCTATCAGCAGGTTTACGATGTGGACGGCAATCCTGTCAACGGTGTCTATGTTGACCGCAACAACGATGGCCAGATCACGGCGGATGACAAGTACATGACCCATCACGCTGACGCGGATTACACTTTCGGTTTCAACACCAATTTCACTTACAAGAATTGGACGGCAGCTCTTTCAGGACATGCTTCCCTCGGCAATTGGGTTTACAATAACGTGGCTTCGGACACCGAGATGCTTGCGGACCTTTGGACCAACAGCTTCGTGAGCAACCGTGTCTCTTCCGCGACAAAATCAATGTTCACACAAGCCCAGTACCTGTCGGACTACTATCTTGAGGACGGTTCCTTCTTGAAACTGGACAATTTCACGGTAGGTTACACCTTCCCGAAACTCTTTCAGATCGCCGCTGACCGTTACGCTGCACTTAACATCTTCGGAACGGTCCAGAACATCTGCACGCTTACCAAATACTCAGGAATTGACCCTGAAGTTTATGGCGGAATAGACGGTGCCGTCTATCCTCGTCCCAGAACCTTCGTCGCTGGTGTCAAGATTAACTTCTAATACAAGGATTGAACATGAAAACAATCAATTATATTCTCGGAGTTTTTGCAGTTGCTGCCATAACTTCCTGCGTGGGGGACCTCAATGTGACCCCTATCGATCCCAATGCGAACACGGTTGACAAAGCTTTGACAGACAAGGCTGCCCTGAATTCCTACATCTCGGGCGTCTACCTCGGATTCGCGACTTCCGGTTATTACGGGCCGAACGGTTCCGCTTCCATCTCCGGTCTGGACGGTGGCGCCTCTCAATATATCCGTGGCCTGTACCATCTCAACGAGCTCACCACGGATGAGAGCATCTGCGGATGGAACGACCAGACAATCAAGAATTTCCACTACATGAACTGGACGACGGACGATACTTTCATCTATGCGTTCTATTCACGTGTTCTGATGCAGGTTTCCGCCGCCAACGAGTTCATCCGCCAGGTAAAGAATCTCAGCATTGACGAAACCTTGCAGAAGCGTTACATTGACGAGGCTCGGGTTCTTCGCGCCATTGCCTACTACCACGCCATTGACAATTTCGGCAACGTCCCGTTCGCGGACGAAACTTCCGTAGTCGGGGTCAACCCTTCTCAGATGAAGAGAGCGGATCTTTTCAACTGGCTTGAGACCGAACTGAAGGCCATCATCGCTGACGGCCATCTTCCGGATAAGAATTCTACCGTTTATGGACATGTCGGCATGGGGGCTGCCAAGTTTATACTCGCCAAACTGTATCTCAATGCTGAAGTGTACACCGGTACCGCTCGTTGGAATGACTGCGCGGATGTCCTCAAAGACCTGATGAATGACGGCTACAGCCTTCACACCACCTCCGCGGGCAAGTACAGTGCCTATCAGGAGCTCTTCCTCGCTGACAACAACAAGTGCACGGATGAAATTATCTTCGCGGTTGAGCAGGACGGTGTCAATACCCAAAGCTACGGTGTCACCAACTATTTGATCTTCGCTTCAACAGGCGGTACGATGAATGTCAGGCAGATCGGTATTACTTCGGGTTGGGGCGGCCTTCGTACGACTCCTGAATTTGTCGACAAGTTCACCGCCAATGATGCCCGCAATCTATTCTATTCAACGGCAAGGTCACAGGCTGATGTGGATGCGATGCCGGAAAAACCGGAAGACGATCCTGAGACCTATTCCGCTGATGACATTCAGAAGATGAAGGATGCGGGAACGTACAATGATAAAGTCAAAGAACTCTCTGAAGCCAAGAAAGCCGCCAAGGAAAATATCCAAGTGAAGGATATCGAAGACATCGGCAACTTCAAGTATGGCTATGGATTCCAGAAGTTCCTCAATGTCGCAAGCGACGGCACAACTCCCAATCAAGTTTTTGACGAGAAGACCAACAAGTATAGCAACCCGTCGTTCGTCAATACGGACTTCCCGATGATGCGTTATGCCGACGTACTCCTCATGGCTGCGGAATGCCAAGTGAGGGGCGCTTCTATCGATGGCCTGTCCGCCTTCAACCAGGTCCGCTCTCGTGCCGGGATCCCTGCGGTTTCCGCTCTTTCCCTTGACGAGATTCTGGACGAGCGCGGACGCGAACTCTATCAAGAGTGCTGGCGTCGCAGCGACCTCATCCGTTTCGGCAAGTTCACCTCCGGCTACAACTGGCAGTGGAAGGGTGAAGTCAAGGAAGGGAAGGATGTAGAGGCCTACAGAACACTCTTCCCGATTCCTGACAGTGACCGTTTGTCCAACACCAGCTTGGAACAGAATCCCGGATATTCCGGCAAATAATAGTATGTATCATGAAAAAATTTTTATCCATTATATCTGCAGGACTGCTTCTGGTGTCGGCAGGATCCTGCGTCAAGGACGACCTTGCGACTTTTGATCCGTCCAAGGCCACTGCCCCGGTGCTGGGTAGTTATGATGTGAGCGAGAAAGCCATCACAGCAACCTACACACCCGGAACCTTTAAGATGGGCTTCAACGAGAAGATGGCTCCATATCACTCTCTCGTGATTGTCTCATCAGACGGGAAACCTGTCAACAAGGTGCTCCCTTCCACCGCCAATGACGGCAATGCCAAGATAACTGTGACCGCCCTTTCAAAGGCCCTTGTCAATCTGGGCTGTTCTTTCGGCCAGAATGTGGACGTTGAGCTAGCGATCCGTGCCTCCATGCAGGATCCTGCCAGNGACAANGGCCGCAATGGCTATGTCGATTCCAAAGGCCGTATCCTCGTGAAGGGTTTCACGATTGTTGAAGCCGCCGGCAATCCTTTCGAGGGATTCGACCAGACGAGCACATGGTCCGTTACCGGATCGATCGCTTCCGCCAATATCAATTGGGACAAGGATATCGCCATGGTTTCTGATGGTACCTGGCATGTCGCGAAGTCGGTCGTGCTCACGAGCGCTGACCAGTTCAAGTTCCGCAAGGATGGCGGCTGGGACAACAACATCGGCGCAACCGGCGACGTCGAGCCTTTCGTGGTCACGCTCGATACGGAACTTGAAGGTGTTGATAAGGGAAAGAATCTCTCGGTTTCCGCTGATGGTGCGTACGACCTCTGGGTTAATCCGGATGCCAAACTTTACAAGGTCACCGAGGCGTATAATCCCTATCCGGATTTCAATCAGGAATCCTCCTGGGGGCTTACCGGTGCCCTTACTGAATATGGCATCGAATGGAACGGCGACATCGCCGCCTCGACAAACGGTTCGGACGCTTACCTTGTCCAGGGTGTCAATCTCAAGAAGGACAATTTGTTCAAGTTCCGGAAGGATCAGGATTGGGCTGTCAATAGGGGCGCCGCAGGAGATGCTGATCCGACCGTCGTCGCGCTTGACGCCGCGATCCCTTCCGTCCAGGACGGCAAGAACATGGCTGTCGCGGAGGATGGTGTCTATGATATCATCCTTGACAACGCTGCAGGCACGATTACGGTCGTCGCGACAATGGGCGGTCCGGCAAGCAAGAAGATCGGTAGCGAAGATCCCGAAGAGCCTGACAAACCGGCGGTCTGGTCTCTCATCGGTACCATCGGTGGCTCCAACTGGGATACGGACACCGATCTGACGAATATAGACGGAGACATCTGGATTGTGCGCAACGTTGTCCTGACCGACAGCGACGAGTTCAAGATCCGCGCGGACCACAAGTGGGAAGAGTCCTATGGCGGTCCGGAAGAGAACGCGACGAGTACGATTGATCCCGCCAATGCCTACGGCGTCTACAAGCCTACGCTCGGGACCGTCTTCGAGGCCAAGGACAAGAACATCGCCGTCGGCGCGGCCGGCAAGTACGATGTGACCTTCGACTACGCTGCCAAGACCATCCTCGTCGAGGAACACGTGGCCGCCTACTCCCTCATCGGGGAGATCAACGGTGACTCCTGGACGAAGGATGTCGTGATGTCGCGCAACGGGGATGTCTGGACCAGCCCTGTCGTGAACATCACGGGTGGCTTTAAGATCCGCTTTGACTATTCCTGGGATGCAGCGAACACCTATGGAGCCCCGGAAGGTTTCACACCGGTCATCGGCGAAGCCTTTACGGCGGTTCAGCCGGGCGGAAACATTTCGGTTCCGGAGGGGGATTACAAGGTGACTTTCAATGCCCAGGATTTGTCCGTGACCATCACGGCGGTTGCTTTCCCGGAGCAACTCCATATGATCGGGGAAGAATTCGGAAGCTGGGATTGGACGAGCTCGGGCGTCGTGGACTTGGTCCCGGTGAACGGTGGCGAAGGCCAGTTTTGGACGGTCCGTTATTTCTCCGCCGGAAAAGGATTCAAATTCTGCGCGAAGAAAGATTGGCAAGGGGACTTCTGGGGACTCAAGACCAATGAGGGATTCACCGAGGTCAGCGGAAACTGCACGGTAGCGGCTGACGGCTTCTACATGGTGCACATCGACCTGAAGCGGGAGATCGTGCATGTCGAACCTGCCCGGATCTACGGCATGGGCGACTGCTTCGGAGGTTGGGATGCCGAGAAAGAAACGGCGCTTTTCCAGGCGGACGGCAAGACCCTCAAGGCGACGCTGTCCGGCTCCGGGGAACTCCGCATGTTCGCGGCCTCCTCCATTGCCAACACCGATTGGTGGACCCGCGAGTTTATCATCCTGGACGGGAAGATCGCTTATCGCGGCACCGGTGGTGACCAGGAGCGCGTGCCCTGCACGGCCGGCCAGGTCGTGACCCTCGATTTCAACGCGGGGACGGGGACCATTCAATAATACATCTTTTCTTTTTATCTTTGGACTGAAGGCCTTGACCGGCCTTCAGTTCGCTAAATCAACCGGACGGAGGATCTTGATCATGCGAAACCATCAAAACATATTCTTGACGGCCCTCGCCCTGCTATTCTTTGCCGTGTCCTGCCACAAGGACAAGCCGGTAAACGGCGACGGGACGGAGGACAAGATCACCATCCCGACCGAAATCGCCTGGGACGGAACCAAGCGGGCCGATATCACCTACCAGTTGCTGGTCTATTCCTTCGCGGACAGCGACGGCGACGGGATCGGGGATTTCAAGGGGATTCAGGCGCACCTCGATTATTTCGACGCGCTCGGGGTCAACGCGCTCTGGCTTTCGCCGGTGCATCCCTCCGCTTCGTATCACGGCTATGATGTCGCGGATTATTATGCGCTCAATCCGAAATTCGGCACCGAAGCGGATTTCCAAGGCCTGATTGACGCGGCGCATGCGCGCGGCATCAAGATCTACATGGACTATGTTCTCAATCACATGTCGGCAAAGGGCCATGTGTGGCCCGGCGATGCCGCNGTGGACACTTGGTTCACCAAGGCCTCCGCTTCTGCGGACAATGCCTACCGGGACTATTTTCTCTTCAGCGCCAATCCTGCCGCGGACATCGCTGCCGGAAAGTTCCCGATGATCGAGCGTGGCGGGTATGATTCCGGACAATGGTTCGCTGTTCCCGGCGGACCGGAATTGGGCGCAAAAGGCCGCTATCATTTCCACCTCGACTGGACTTCTCCTTCCGCACCCAAGGTCACCGTGACGGAAGCCGCCGGACCTGCGCAAGTGTCCAATCCCTCGGAATCTGTTCAGAAATACCTGTATTTCGGGGCGGAGAAGTTGTTCCGCTTCTATCAAGATCCGAGCAATTCCAACTTATTCGATATTACCGTCGATTTGGATACCGACTGGGGCTTCCTGATCCGGACGTCTTCCACGTCCTGGGACGCGGGAACCAAGTGGGGGGCGTCTTCAGGAAGCCAGCAGATTACACTCGGCACGGCCAANACGCTGAACAACGAAGAAGCGAAAGACATCACCTTCGGACAGCCGGAACTCTTCCATTCGCATTTCTGGACCGACTGGTTNGCCGACCTCAACTACGGCGCGGCGTCCTCCGCCGCGTCTTCTCCTGCATTCAAGGACGTGGCTGCTTCCGCNGACAAGTGGCTCCGGATGGGCGTGGACGGCTTCCGGCTGGACGCGGTCAAGCACATCTATCACAATGCTTCCGGCGATGAGAATCCGACCTTTCTGAAAACCTGGTACGACCGCTGCAACCAGACCTACCGCTCCGTCAGCCGTCCTGCATCGGTAGTCCTGAACGACATCTACATGGTAGGTGAACAGTTTGCCGAAGCCTCCGAAGTAGCCCCTTATTACAAAGGCTTGCCCGCCTTCTTCGAATTCTCCTTCTGGTGGCGGCTGAAGGATGCCTTAAACAGCGGCAAAGGGAATCGTTTCGCCAAGGACATCCTCGGCTATCAAGCGATGTACCGGACCTACCGTGCGGATGCGATCGAAGCGACCAAACTCTCGAACCACGACGAGGATCGCGCGGCTTCCGATCTGGGCCGGAATGTTGCTAAAATCAAACAGGCGGCAGCCGTGCTGCTTACCGCCTCCGGGGCGCCTTACATCTACCAAGGCGAGGAACTCGGCTACTGGGGAACAAAAGCCAAGGGGGATGAATATGTCCGCGCGCCGATCAAGTGGGTGAATTCCGGCAAAATCGCCGACGGAGCTTTGAGCGGCAAGGTGGATCCTGCGATGCTGACCGCGGACATCTCCGTCGAAACCCAGACGGCGGACAAATCCTCTCTGCTGTCCGTTTACCGCTATTTCGCCACCCTCCGGAATGCCTATCCCGCTCTCGCGCAGGGAGCGATGTCCGAGCATGCAATCTACAATTCCACGAACACGATGTATCCGTCCCTGGCCTGCTGGTACAGGACGGCTACTGATGGCTCCAAGATGCTTGTGGCTCACAATTTCAGTGTTTCTTCCGTGCTCTTGCTCCCATTTGCCGACAATCTCTCCAAACCCGTCGCGCAGCTCGGTTCCGTCATTGTCGAGAAGGAATCCGATGCTTTCCAACTCACCCTCGGCCCGAACTCCTCAGTTGTGTTTGCGTTATGAGGGCGCTGCCGATGCTGTTTCCGGCGATGTGCATCGTGCTGAATGATCGGGTTTTAACGAAATCCATCTATCGGAAAACCCACAGATTGAAACACATAAATTAATGATTATGAGAAAGTTACAGATCGCCGCTGCTATTGTTGCTCTGTCGGGGGCCTTGGCAGCCTGCAAGTCCGCCCCCGACCCGTCGATCGTTCCCGATGCCACGCCGCAGCAGATCGTCCGCGTGGANCCGCCCTCCTGGTGGATCGGGATGAAGATGCCTCTCCAATTGATGGTGCAGGGCCCTTCCATCGGCGACTATGCCGTCTCCATCGAGGGAAGCGGTCTGTCCGTGCAGGAGACGCGCAAGGCCGAAAGCCCGAACTATCTCTTCGTGGACATAAAGATCGGTAAAACCGCAAAGCCCGGAACCGCCTGGCTCGTATTCACAAAAGGAGAGACTTCTTTCAAGGTTCCGTACGAACTGGCTGCCCGTGAGAAAGGTTCCGCGCAGCGCAAAGGCTTTACGACCGCGGACTTCATCTATCTGATCTGCCCCGACCGCTTCGCCAACGGCGACCCGTTGAACGATTCCACTGATGACACGGCTGAGAAGGCCAATCGCAGCGAGCCTTTCGGCAGGCACGGGGGAGACCTGCAGGGCATCATCGACCATTTGGACTACATCGCCGATCTCGGCGCGACCGCCATCTGGTGCACGCCGCTCTTGATGGACAACCAGGCAGAGGAGTCCTACCACGGCTATGCCTGCGGTGATTACTATCAGATCGACCCCCGTTTCGGAACCAATGAACTGTTCAAAGAATATGTTTCCAAGGCGCGCGAGAAAGGCCTGAAGATCATCATGGACATCGTGACGAACCATTGCGGCACGGCCCACTGGTGGATGCAGGACCTGCCGTTCCGAGATTGGATTCACCAGTTTCCTGAATATACCGGCAGCAACTTTACTTTCTCAACTTTGATGGATCCGAATGCTTCCGACTATGACCGTAACATCATGGAGAGCGGCTGGTTCGTGCCTGCGATGCCCGACATGAATCTGGACAATCCGTTCGTGCTGCGCTATTTCCAGCAGTGGGCGATCTGGTGGGCGGAATATTCAGGACTGGACGGTTTCCGTGTGGACACCTATCCCTACAACGAGAAAGAACCGATGAGCCGGTGGTGCGAGGCCGTGATGCGGGAATATCCCGACTTCAACATCGTCGGGGAGTGTTGGGACAGCCAGTTCGACCAATTGGCCTACTGGCAGGGCGGCCATCCGAATGCCGACGGTTTCGACTCCCATCTGCCCTCGATCATGGATTTTCCGCTGCAGGAAGCGATCATGGCGGCGATGGGCGAGAACTACCCGCAGTGGGGGCAGGGAATGTTCCGCGTCTACAATGCCCTGGCGCATGACGCGACCTATGCCGACGTGTCCAAGATGCTGGTCTTCCTGTCCAACCATGACCACTACCGGATCGCGGACGCTTGGAACCACGATCCGGCCAAGATGAAGATCGCCTACACCTTGCTGGCTACGGTTCGGGGCATCCCGCAACTCTTCTACGGTGACGAGATGATGTTCGCGACCGGCAAGGATTACAAGAGCGACGGTGAACTGCGGATGGATTTCCCGGGCGGCTGGCCGGGCGATGCCGTGGATCTGTTCACGGACGCCGGACGCAAGGCGGCTTCCGGGGAATATGCCGACGCTGCGGCGCTGCACGACTATGTGCGCACGCTCTTTCAGTGGCGCAAGGACTGTGAGGTCCTGCACACCGGAAGGACGAAGCATTTCTTGAGCCGTGATAATACCTACGCCTATTTCCGGTACTTTGACAGCACTTCCGGAAAGGAGGCCGACCTGTCCTGCGGGATGGTGTTCGTGTATGTGAACAATTCACCGGAGGACAAAACCATCCCCTGGGCGAACTACGCAGAAATCGCAGCCGGTCTCACGGAAGGAACGGATGTGCTGACCGGCGCACGTGTAGACGTCCGGCAGCCCCTCCTCGTCCCGGCCTCCTCAGCACTCGTCCTTGCGTTCAGCCGGTAACAGGCATTTACTTCGCCCTGCCGACGAGCTTTTCGGCGAAGCGGCGGAGGGTTTCGTAACGGACGCCGTCGGTGGCTTTGCGGGCATACTCCAAGGCCTTTTCATTGAGGCGCAGGATTTCGTATTTGGCGTCCTCGGTTACGTCAAGCTCCCGGTAGAGGGCTTTTACGCGGGCGATCTTGGCGGCCTTCTCTTCGTCTGAAACGGATGGGAGTCCCAGAGCCTTCAGCAGTTCCGTCCGCCGGGTGGTGTCAGCTTTCTCGAAAGCGCGGACGGTCAGCCAACTCTTCTTGTTGTTGATAATGTCCCCGCCGATGGGTTTGCCGAAGATTCTCTCGTTTCCGAAGGCATCCAGGTAGTCGTCCGCCACTTGGAACGCCAGGCCGAGATAATAGCCATATTCATAAAGGTTGTCGCAGTCGGCATCGGAAGCGCCCCCGATGATCGCGCCCATCTTGGCGGCGCAGGCGATCAGCGCTCCGGTCTTCAGTCCGATCATCCGGACATATTCTTCTATCGGGACTTCCGCGCGGGACTCGAATTCCATGTCGTATTGCTGGCCTTCGCACACCTGGGCAGCGGTTGCCGAGAACAGCGACATGACCTTCCTGAGCACCTCACAAGGCGCCTGGGCGATCCGTCTGTAGCTGTCGATGCACATCACGTCGCCGGACAGCACCGCCGTGTCCGCACCCCACTTCTTCCATATGGTCGCCACGCCGCGCCGCAGCGGGGACTTGTCCATGATGTCGTCGTGGATCAACGTGAAACTGTGGAAAATCTCCAGTCCGGCCGCCGGTTCCAGCACCTCCGGCCCGATGCTGTCCTGGTACAGGGCATATGTGGTCAAGCAGAGTTTCGGACGAATCCGCTTGCCCCCGATCTTGATCATGTACCGGAGCGGGTCATAGAGGCCCGCAGGTTCCTGCGTGAATTGTATTCCGTCAAACAGCGCCTGTACGGCGGCATCGATTTTCTCTTCGCTCAGCATAGCTCGTATATTACTTCCAAACGCTTAAAGTTAGACAATCCAGCGTTAACCTGCAAGACCGTCCGGCTTGCCTGCGCGCCCATGGAATAGCTTGAAGACAACCGGGACGACGACGAGGGTCAGCAGGGTGGAGACGGTCATGCCACCGATGACAACCCA
>JGI24711J26586_10000393_pt1 | contig 33648 bp, 29 predicted proteins | sample BioPla3DNA1_FD_26586 | JGI IMG/M metagenome (IMG submission 26586)
CTAGGCTCTCAAAGGAGACAAACGGTGTCACGGTCAGCTTCGGGGTCACAACAATGTAACCATCGGCGCCAACCTTGAAGCCCTTGTCTTCAACCACGGCCTCAGTGGCATCGGGTGTGGCCTTGTACAGACCATACTTAGCAAAGCCCTTGACCCAAATGTTCTCCATTACAGGGGAAGCGGCTTCGACACCTACTTCGCCGAGCTTCGCATTGGTCAGGTCAGCGAAAGCGTGAATGGCAAGGGCATCGTTGGTGTACCACTTGTCGGCCTTGAAGAGGTCAGCGTAATCCAACTTGTCGCTGAAGCGATACCAGGCATCCAGGTCGATAACATTCGTGTTCTTATCCTTGTCGTCTTTTACGAGAGTCTGTTTTACAGTGGCGGATGCCTTGAGGGCAGCATCTGCCCAAGTCACCGTACCCCTGAGCACGGTGTTCTTCGCAGTCAAAGCGTCACCCTTCGCCCACTTCTCATTGGCATTGGTTACGCTGGCCGCGATGCTCAACTCATCGCTCAGGCCTACATCGGCACTTACACCAAAGGCCATACCAAAGTCTTCTTTGATGTCGAGACCGACAGCGGCTTTGGGAGCGATGCTCACGCCACCAGCATCAATTTTAGTGCCAGCTTGAACTACCACTACGTTGTCTGCGGTTACCTTTCCTTCGGCGTCCGTGCTCCAGTTCTTCCGGGCATAGGCCACGCCAATGTCAAAGCCGGATACCTCAGCTTCAACAAAGGTACGGAGGTTGTTGGGCTGCTCGAAGTCCAAGGTCACTGTGGCCATATCAACCACAGGCACTTCCACACGAGCGCGCATTTGATTGGCGGCCTTGCCGGCCTTGATCATGTCGAAGTAGGTAGCCTTGTCACTCAACTCTTGGCCATTACCCCAGACGTTGGCGGTGAACCATTGGTCATTGAGCGTCAGTTTGTACTTGCCAAGACCATGCCCAGCGTTGACGGCACCGGAGAATTCCCAGTTCGTCTTGGATTCGGCTTCGTCACCTTCGCCAACCACAGTTACGTCGTCGCTGGAAGCCTTAACGTTGAAGTTGAGCTCGTAATCGAACTTGTACGGCTTCTGGCCAAATCTGAAGCTGGTCATCGAATACGTGGCCTTGAAGTCACCACTGAACGACACTGCAGCCATGGCAGTGCTGGCAAGTGCCAGAACCAGTGCCAGGGTGAGTACTAATACCTTTTTCTTCATTCCTTTTTTCCCCCTCAGTTTTTTGGAAAATGCTTCTTTCTCTCTCCACATCACCTTTGGAGGACGGGGAAAAAGTCTCCTTGTTTCCTTTCATCCCCATCTGACCCTAGGTAATGCCTCTGTGTCCCCGCGGCCACTGGATACTGAGCGGGCACCTCCTTTCTGCCCAGTGCCTTCAAGAACACAAAGCACGAGATTATATAGGGATATTTGACGTCAAACGGATAAATCCTTCCAACTACTGAACTTTTTTCCAGCGACCCCCACAAAACCACGGGGCAGTTCGCTATACTATCCTTTCTATTGTTATGCCCCGTTCCCTGCCATTTGTCACCTAAACGCGCAAAAATGGCTCCCGGTAAGCCGGGAGCCATTTCCTGCTTGCGTTATTCTCTTTTAGAACTCAACCTTCATGCCAGCGTTGAACGTAGTGCCGGTGNCACGTGCGTGCTCGATGCCCAGGTTTACGCCGTTGGGCGCTTCAAACTTCGCACCAACCTTGTAACCTACGGACTCCAGGGCCAGCTCCGAAGCGGATACCTCGGCGNTCAGCTCCAGGCCGTTGATGGCCGGGATGAGGCCCAGAGTGGTCTTGGCACCGATGGTGTGCACCAGTTTGCGCTCCTCGCCGCCGGTCCATTTGCCTTCGTAGCTGGCGTCAATGGCCAGACCTTCCATGACCTCGAACTCACGGCCCACACCGAAGGTGGTGGACTTGGCAGCGATGCTGCTCACTGCAGGTACGTCCAGAACGGTTTCAACATCGAATCTGAATCCTTCGTACTCTGTACCTGCGCCAACCTTTGCTTCAGCAAACATCTGGTCGTAATCGGCGTGCAGTTCTACACCCTGCTGCTCCGTCTCAAAGCCCACGAANAGCCCGGAGTTCTTGGCGCGAGGCAGGTGAATCCAGTCGTGCTCAGCATCTCCGTCTTCGCTCTCCTCCGCCACATAGCGGGGTACAAACCCATCGGTGATGTGCCTGTAACCAGCGGTGATGGTGGTGCTGTCAGCCAGCTCGTAACCTGCCTGCAGGGTCCAAAGGTTGTTCATCTTCAGGCCCGAGTCTTCCGTATGGTCGGCAGCCACGGAGCCGCGAACCTTCAGGCCTTCCACGGGTGCTGCTGCTGTATCAAGCTGCAGGCGTGTGATCTCGTCGTCTCTGATTACGGAAGCGCCCATGGCAATGTCTTCCATGATCTGCAGGTCTGTGCGCATACCCAGCACATGGCCGTGTTCGCCAGCCAAGGCGTAGAAGCCGTTCAGCTCTGCCAGTTCAACATCGACACCGCTTACGCTGATGCCGCTGCGCTTGGCCAAGCTGGCGTATGGGCTGTAGCTGATGTCCAGGGTACCAAAACGGGTTGTGGCCTCAGGACCGCCGTGCCAGAAGGCACCGTCAGCTTCGATGAAAGCCTGCTTCAGGGCGATGTCGCCCAGGGTGATGTCTGTGGGTACCAAGTCTTCGTTTTCGGTCTTCTTAGCAAGCCCGAACTCAAGGCCGGCCCGCACCTTGTCTTCAGCTGCGCTGAGGCCAAGGTTGAGGGACAGCTCCGAACCGGGAACAACTGTGACATCTTCGCCCTGCTTGTTTACTTGAATTTTCGTCTCGATGGAGCCGCTGATGTCCAAGCCAGCCGCGGAAACCGGTGCGACGGCGATCAGGGCTGCAACTAAGGCAAGAATGATTGTCTTTTTCATTATTTCTATCCCCTCTTTGTGCTTTGTTTCTCGTCTTCGTACAGCGCATGACTTTCTGCTGCAATGGGGGATGATCGTTGGTGAGTCTCCATGTTTCCTCGCCTTGATCCTCCCGTGAGTGTAACTAGTCTGTACTGTACGGCAGTTGATCTCAGTCACTCTGCGGGGGACACCTCCTTTCCTGAGCAGTCTGCCGAGACCACTGCTTGTACCCCACGCTTGGTTTGGTAGTGAAGTCGCTTTAGAATCTCCCTCCCGTGGCGGTACGCCTAACTATTTCTCCCCGCTCTTTACTATTCCTCCTGCTAGAGGGCTTGTAAGTCTTTCCAAGGGAACCAGTGTTCGCCAGAAAACACCCGGCAGATGGCGCGAAAAAAGAGGGCACCAACTGGTACCCTCTCTGGTCACTTCTTGCTGTTTGGCGTCCGCTGCGTCTAGCGGATAACCTCTTCCGTATCCCGATCGAAGAGGTGAATCTTCATCATGTTCAAGCCAACCTTGGCCTTCATGCCGTCTCTGGCAGTTGTGGATGCATCCAGGCGGGCAATGAAGCTGTTCTCTCCAGAGGAGAAGTAGACGTAAACTTCAGCACCCATGGGCTCGGTAACATCCACGTCGGCCTCGATGACGGAATAATTGGGATCCTCGCCCACAAGGGCCGCATCTTCAATGTCCTCAGGACGGATGCCCAGGACAATGGGCTTGCCCACGTAATTGCCGAGTCCCTTGATGGAAGCGGCCTTCTCCGCGGGGATCTCCAGTTTGAAGGTCTTGGCATCGATGGTGTAAACTTCGCCTTCCTTCTGCAGGAGAACATCGAGGAAGTTCATGGCAGGGCTGCCGATAAAGCCGGCCACAAACATGTTGTCGGGGTTGTTGTAGATGTCCAGGGGTGCACCGACCTGGTAAATATGTCCATCCTTCATAACCACGATGCGGTCGCCCATGGTCATGGCTTCCGTCTGGTCGTGGGTTACGTAGATAATGGTGGTCTGCAGGCGGTTGTGCAGCTTGCTGAGCTCAGCCCTCATCTGCACCCTCAACTTAGCGTCCAAGTTGGAAAGCGGCTCGTCCATGAGGAACACCTTGGGTTCGCGGACGATGGCCCGACCCACTGCCACACGCTGGCGCTGTCCACCAGAAAGTGCCTTGGGCTTCCGGTCCAGCAGATTCTCGATACCAAGGAGCTTAGCTGCTTCCTTAACTCTCCTGTCGATCTCATCCTTAGGGAACTTGCGCAGTTTCAAACCAAAAGCCATGTTGTTGTAGACGTCCATGTGCGGATAGAGGGCGTAGTTTTGGAAAACCATGGCGATGTCCCTGTCCTTCGGGGGCACATCGTTGACCACAGTCTGGCCGATGGTAATCTGTCCTGCAGTTACCTCTTCCAAACCAGCCACCATCCTCAGGGTGGTGGACTTACCACAGCCCGAAGGGCCAACCAGTACGATAAACTCTCTGTCCTTAATGTCCAAGCTGATGTTATCTACGGCAGTAACATTACCAAAACGTTTTGTAACGTCTTTCAAGAGAACTTGTGCCAACGAAAAATCTCCTCTCCGTGAAAACTGAGATATTTGAAATATGCCGGGGCAGTGCACCCGAACATATTAACTTACAATCAAATAATAACACACAATATTTTGTTTGGCAAAACAAACTTGCACTTTGCCGTCCATCTTCTCCTGCTCAAAGCCAGGAGCCTTTTCAGCTGCTGGGAGCCAAAGCAAATTCGCTGATGGCTTTGGCTACCCCATGCTCCCAACTGGGGCTTGTCACGTGGCCGGCTGCCTCCTTTACTTTGGATGAGGCATTGCCAACTGCCACGGAGATTCCAGCCATCTCCAGCATACTCACGTCGTTGTTTCCATCACCAATGGCCAGCACTTCCGCGGGGCGGATGCCTAGAAAGTCTATCAACCACTGCAGGGCCCGGCCCTTTGTGGTGTTCGCACTAGTGATTTCAATGAAGTGCGGCTTAGAACTGGCAATTTCAATTTGCGGTCCTGCTAGTTCCTTTAACTCTGCAATGCGGTCCCGGCTGTCTTCCGGCGGGCCTGGAATAAGGATCTTGGCCAGCCTTCTCCCGCCGTCCTTTATGAACCCAACCAAGTCACCAACCGCTGTAACCTGCACCTGGACCCCAGCCGCATAGCGCTCAACATCGCTGTTGATTTCCGCGACATAAAGTTCATCTTCGAAATAGGCGTTGATGGTCCAGCCGCGCCTGCGGCCGTGTTCGGCAACGGCCTGGGCAAGCTCAGGGGACAGGTAGCTTTCGTACAAGGTTTCTCCTGATAGGCGCCGAATCAAAGCCCCGTTGTAACAGATGATGGGCTGATGCCGATCGAGCCCCAGCTCTAGGGCAAAGGGAACTGCAGATTTAAACATGCGCCCGGTAACGATGGTGAACACTATCCCCTGTGCAACCGCTTCTCTAATCACCTCCCTGTTCACTCCGCTGATCTGCCCATATCGATTCAGCAGAGTGTCATCAAGATCCGATGCAATCAACCTGATCATACTCAACCTCAATTCTATAGCAAAAGGAGATGGCCCTTAACCATCTCCTTTATTTTTCGCCACATTTTTCCCTGTTCCTGCTTAACTCTGAGCAGTAGATACGGTTATGGAACCAGAAACGCAACTTGCTGCCAAATGGAGCTGATTCCTGCAGTTCTGGAAACCGGAGGAATGGGCCTTAAAGACGGCTCCAACTCCCCTCCGTTCATCCTGGCTTACCTCCAGAGAATCCACTTCCGCGGAGACGCGCCCCACGGAGCTTTCTAGATCTAAAGCCACACCCAAATCCGCCTGCTCTGGAAGGTTCACCTTAACCGAGCCATTGGTGGTGCGCAGGCGGTAGCGGGCACTGCCGTGCACATTGAGCAGCTTCACCTTCATAGAACCATTGGTGGTCACCAGATCAACGGCGGGTGCAGACACGGACAAGCGGTAGGAACCGTTGTGCAGCTCGTGGCTGATCTTCTCTGCCTTGACCCTTTCCATTTCGCAAGAGCCGTTGTCGGCCCAACCCTGGATCTGACCAGCCTGCACCGAACGCAGCTCCGTGGATCCGTTCGCCGTCTTCACATGCACCGTGGTTCCCCTTAAGTTCTCCACCCCCAGGCTCCCGTTTTTCGACACCAGCTTCACTTCGTACGTGCGCGTTTCCGGCACCAGCAGGTGCAGGGAGATGGATCGATCTTCGAAACCAGGCACGGAAAGCCTGAAGTCGTCCCTGACCGCATCATCTTCCCAGTCCACTGCGAAAAGTCGGCTGCGCAGCAGTTCCCGGTCCGACCCCTTCACCCTCTGCACCACTGTGAGCTGATAGTAGTCCTCTGACCAGCCCTGCAGGCGGATGGACCCGTTCACATTGCTCAGGTCGACCGGTAGGACCTCCCCAGGCCCCACTGGGCCCCGCACCACCTGCGTGAACTCCTGGGTTTCTTCAGAACCTCCAAAGGGGAACTTGGCCAGGAACTCCGGCAGCTTGGTGAACTTTTCCCTAACCGTGCGCTCCAAAGAGCGAGAGAAGCGCTCCGCGGCAGCTTCCACTTTAGAGGCAATATCGTCGCCCATTTTCCCTAAGTGCACCCACGGATCTTCCTGGGGTTCTTCTTCGCTGCCCCCGGGAGCATCACCCAAGGCATTGAGCAGAGCCTCCGCCTCCTCGGCGGTGATCTTACCCTCTTCCAACATACGCAGAATCATGCGCCGCTCTTCCTGCATTACTGACCTACCTCCTAACCCTGCAGAAGCTTGATGGCTTCCTGCGAAGTGATTTCGCCCCTATCCAGNGCTTCAATGATCTGTTTACGCNTCTGGTCCTGCTCCCGTTCTACCCGGTAGCCCAGGGCCTCCAGCACGTTATCCAAGCGGNTGCGCACCGTGGGGTAGGAGATGCCCAGCAGGCGCTCCACTTCTTTGATGTTGCCCCTGGAAGTCAAAAACACTTCCACAAACTGCCGCTGCTCCTCATCTAGGCGGCAGAACCTGCACGGTTCGAAGCGGCCCTCAATGGAAGTGTGGCAGCTGGCGCAGTGCAGCTTGGTCACGGACAAGGCTTTGCCGCACACGGGGCATTTCGTCAGGATGGGTCTTGACAATCTTAATCACCACCTTTATGACTTAAAGATTCTACCTTGATTTTCCAATCCTTTATTTCATATCTTAAAGGCGACATTTAATTTTGTCAATGTCTGATTCAACAAAATAAAACCCCGGCTGCTCACAGCCAGGGTTTGTACTATAAGAGCTTTGAAAAATACTAGAAGGTAAAGGATACTCCGCCGCCCACCAGGATGCCGCTGTTGATGTCGTCACCGCTCCGGTAGTGCTTAATGGTACCCTGTACCGATATGTTCTCCATAACCTCATAGGCCACCGTGGCCCGGGCGCTGAGCAGGCTCTTAGCGTCCTCCTCACCGAACTTAAACTTGGGTGCGTAGCTCACGTCGGCCAGCAGAGTGAACTTCTCCGCGGGGACGAACTTAAACCCGAACTTGCCGTAGAAGCCGCTGCCCTTGGTGTCGTCGGACGTTTCTGCGTCCAACTCGGGCCCCGTGGCTGTAAAGCTGAGCATGCCGTAGCCGCCGCCCACGAAGACTTCCAAGTCTTCCTCGCTGGCTACGCGGTACAGACCGCCGATGGTCAGGAAGGTATCGGCGCGGGTCTCGCCCTTGTCTTCATTCTTGAAGTTGATAAAGGAAAAAGCAGCATCAGCAAAGATGTTGTCAAACACTTCCACCTTGGTATTGGCAGCAAAGCCCTGCCCCTTCGCCTCTTTGCCCAGACCAAAGAGGTAACTGGCGTCCCCATCCAAAGAAAACGCCGAAGCTACCAGGCTAGCCCCCATAACAACACTCAACACTGTCAGCAGACATACTAGTCTCTTCACTTTTCAGCCCTCCGCATACTACTATGTTTTTCCTTTCTATATTCTGACAAGCTTGCAGAAAACCTTCTAAGAACAGCAGGTTTTCCCAAGAAGATCACGAATTTATCTGCCATCCAGTACTAACCAATGAGGAGGAACTACGCATGCGCCGAGGTTTTAGCCTGATCAGCCTGGCGATTGTGCTGATCTGCCTGGTATCTGCGACGCCAACCGCATCGGCCCAGCTGCTCGCAGGAGTACAGCTTAGTTACGGCAGGGCCAATTTCGAAGAGGTCTTGGGAGAAGAAGGGGCCAAAACCTCCCAGCTGCTGAACACGGTGTGGGCTCACTACGACTATGAGGATCTCCGCTTCACCGGTATCTATCAGGGCAGCTTAGGCCTTGGCGGCACATCCATCGGCCGGCATCTGGGCCAGGTGGCGGCAAATTACCGCGTGCTGGAGGAAGGGCCCATGCAGATCTACGCTGGCCTGGGCTACCATTTTACCTCCACACGCTTCGCCAAGGAGATGGGCGGACAGGAAAACCCCTTCACGCTCACGGGCCACGGCTTCGCCGGTCAGGTAGTGATTGACATCGAAATCACCGAAGAACTGCGCACCAGCACCACCCTCACCGCCAGTCCTTGGGTAAACTGGTCGTTCTCCAGTGCGGGGACAACCAGGTCCATTGATGCCAGCGGGTCCTTCAACGCCAAACTCGATCTGGTGTACGACTACTCAGATCAGCTGAGCGTGCAGATTGGCCTGCTGGGGGGAAGTTACAAAGTACTCGGCTTCACCCACAACGATAATAAGTTGGGCGAAACAAGGGGAGTGTTCGCCGGGTTCAGCGCCGGGATCACCCAGCGCTTCTAATCATCTGGACGATGGAAGAGCTAGCGCTCCTGCGCTAGCTCTTTTGCATATGCTGGTATATTTCCCCCGCCAGCTTGGCGCTGATCCCGGGAACCTGCTGTAGTTCCTCTAAGCTCGCCTCCCGGATGCGCTTCACTGAGCCAAAGTGTTTGATCAAATCCTTCTTACGCTTGGGGCCCACACCCGGGANCTCATCCAAGATGGATGTGCGGGCCGCTTTCCCCCGCAGATTGCGGTGATAGGTGAGGGCAAAACGGTGCGCCTCATCCCGGATCCGCCTGAGCAGGAGCAGCCCCGGGGAATCCAGGGGCAGAACCACGGGTTCTGAGCTCCCTTCCAGATAAAGCTCCTCACGCCTTTCCGCCAGGGCGATAAAGGGCATGATCAAACCCAGCTCGTCCCGGACCTCCAGCGCTGCACTGAGCTGGCCCTTNCCCCCGTCGATCAAGACCAGGTCCGGGAAGGCTGCGAACTTGCCATCCTTCACCTGCTCCTCCCTTTCCTGGAGACCCCTCTGGAACCTGCGGCGCACCGCTTCGCGCATGGACTCATAATCATTGGGCGCGCCTTCCACGCCGCGGATACGGAAGCGCCGGTAGTCCGAACTCTTGAAGTCGCCATCNTCCCAGACCACCAGCGAAGCCACGATATTGGTCCCCTGGAGGTTGGAGATGTCAAAGGCCTCGATACGCTCTGGAGGCTCAGGCAGATCGGCCACTTCCTGCAGTTCCTGCAGGGCCTTTTCCTGCGCCTTCTCCTTAAAAGCCTGGCGGCTTTTGGTTTCATCCAGCACCACCTGGGCGTTTTTGATCACCAGATCCAGCAGCTGCCGTTTAGCGCCCCGCTTAGGAGTGCGCAGATACACCCTGCCTCCCCTGAGGCCGCCCAGCCAGTCCTCCAAAACCGCCGGTTCGTCCAGCTCTTCTGGGATCAACACCTCCCGGGGGATATAGGATGCGTCCTGGTAGTACTGCTGCAGAAAAGAGCGGAGGATCTCCCCTTCATCCTCCTCGGCGGAACATTCCAGAAGAAAGTGATCCCTGCCCACCAGTTTGCCGCTGCGCACAAAAAACACCTGCACGCAGGCGAGCTCCCCGTAGCGGGCGCAGCCCAGGTAGTCCTGATCCTCGTTGTGCTGGGCCACCATTTTCTGCCTTTCCGCCAGGGTCTGCAGGCCCCGGATTTGATTGCGGAAGCGGGCGGCCCGTTCAAATTCCAATTTGGCCGCGGCCTGGTGCATTTTCTCCGTGAGCTCAGGGATCAGGCGATCGATGCGGCCTTCCAGGAACATGATCACTTCCGCGATCATCTCGCCGTACTTCTCCTTACTCACCAGGCCTGCACAGGGCGCCAAACAGCGCCCGATGTGATAGTTCAAACAGGGCCGGTCCTGCTGCCCTTCCACGATTTTCTTGCTGCAGGTGCGCAGGGGAAAGAGCGTACGCAGAAAAGACAGGGTCTTTTTCACCGCGGTCACGTCGGTGTAGGGGCCGAAATAGCGGGCACCATCGTTGAGACGCCGGCGCACCATGAGCACCCGGGGGAAGTCTTCCTGCACAGTCACTTTGATGTACGGATAGGTCTTGTCATCCTTCAGGCGCACATTATAGCGGGGGGAATACTCCTTGATTAAGTGGTTTTCCAGGATCAGGGCTTCCACTTCGGAGTCGGTGACGATGATCTCCAAGTCGTGGATGTGTTCCACCATCACCCGCACCTTCAGGGGATGGGCGGCGGATTTCTGGAAGTAGGAGCGCACCCGGTTGCGCAGGTTCACCGCCTTCCCCACATAGATCACTTCTCCCGCCTCATTCCTCATCAAGTAGACCCCCGGAGCGGTGGGAAGATTACTCAGTTTGTGCTGCAGATCCACCGGTTACCCCCCTTTCAGCTTTCAGCCGCCAAGACCTTGCGCAAAAACTGGCCGGTGTAGGAAGTGTCCACTGCCGCCACTTCCTCCGGAGTGCCGCAGGCAACTACGGTTCCGCCCCGCTGGCCCCCTTCGGGCCCCAAGTCGATGATATAATCCACGGTCTTGATCACATCCAGGTTATGCTCAATAACCACCACCGTATCACCCGCATCTACCAGCCGCTGCAAAATGGAGAGCAGCTTGCGGATATCTTCAAAGTGGAGCCCAGTGGTGGGTTCATCCAGCAGGTACAGGGTCCTGCCGTTGCTGCGCCGGGAGAGTTCGGTGGCGAGCTTGACCCGCTGCGCCTCCCCCCCAGAGAGCGTAGTTGCCGGCTGACCCAATTTGATGTAGCCCAGGCCCACATCGTAAAGGGTCTGCAGGCGCCTGTGAATTCTGGGCACGTTCTGGAAGAACTCCACCGCCTCTTCCACCTGCATGTCCAAAACATCGGCAATGGATTTCCCTTTGTACTTCACTTCCAAAGTTTCCCGGCCGTAACGCTTGCCCTTACACACTTCGCAGGGCACGTAGACATCGGGCAGGAAGTGCATCTCGATTTTGAGGATGCCGTCTCCCTTGCAGGCCTCACAGCGCCCGCCCTTCACGTTGAAGCTGAACCTGCCGGGCTTGTACCCGCGGATCTTGGCCTCTGTGGTCAGGGCAAACAGCTCCCGGATTGCGTCAAAGGCCCCCGTGTAGGTGGCCGGGTTGGAGCGGGGCGTGCGCCCAATGGGCGACTGGTCGATCTCTATCACCTTATCAATGAACTCTAAGCCCTCGATGGCCCTGTGGGCGCCGGGCTTGGTTTTGGCCCGGTACAGCTCCTGGCTGAGCCGCTTGTAGAGGATTTCGTTGATCAGGGTACTCTTCCCCGAGCCGGAAACACCGGTCACGGCCACGAACAGGCCCAGGGGTATTTCCACATCAATGTCCTTCAGATTGTGTTCCCGGGCGCCCCGCACGGTGATGGCTTTCCCGTTGGGCTGGCGCCTCTTTTTCGGGATGGGAATCCGCCGCTCTCCTTTGAGGTATTGGCCCGTAATGGAGCGAGGTTCCGCGCAGACCTGTTCCCAGGTGCCCGCGGCCACCACTTCACCGCCGTGGGTGCCCGCTCCCGGCCCCATATCCACGATCCAGTCCGCGGCCTCCATGGTGTCCCGATCATGCTCCACCACAATTAGGGTGTTGCCCAGATCCCGCAGNTCCCTGAGGGCGTCCAAGAGCTTTTCATTGTCCCGCTGGTGCAGGCCGATGCTGGGTTCATCCAAAACATAGAGCACGCCGGTGAGCCTAGAGCCGATCTGGGTGGCCAGCCGGATGCGCTGGGATTCGCCGCCAGATAGGGTGGCGGAAGCACGGCTCAAGGTCAGGTAATCCAGACCCACATTCACCAGGAAGCTCAGGCGCTCCTTGATCTCTTTTAGGATCTGCCGGGCAATCAGCTCTTCCCTGGGAGTCAAGCTCAGCTGGGTGAAGAAGTCCAGCACTTCCAAGATGGTGAGCTCAGTCACCTGCATGATGTTTTTGCCGCCCACGGTGACCCCCAGCACCTCAGGCCGCAGGCGCTTGCCGCCGCAGGCGGNGCAGGTGCTCACGCTCATGAACTGCTCCACATCCTGCTTCACCCACTCTGAGGAAGCTTCCCGATAGCGCCTTTCCAGGCTGGGAATGAGGCCCTCATAGGGCGCATCGTAAACCCTCTCCCTCCCCACGCTGGTGGTATAGTTAAACGTGACCAGCTGATCCCCAAGCCCATAAAGGAGGACGTTAAGCTGTTCTGGGCTCAGCTCCTTCAGGGGAACTTCCTGGTCTATGCCGTGGAGCTCGCAGACGCGGTCGACAATGGCCCAAAGCCAGCGGCTCTTGGAGTTGCGCCAGGGAATCAGCCCCCCTTCGGAAATGGACAGGTTCAGATCCAGGATCAGCTCCGGATCNATTTCCTGTTTCGAGCCCAGCCCCTCACAGCTGGGGCAGGCCCCGAAGGGGCTGTTAAAGGAAAACATGCGGGGCGTCAGTTCCTCCATGGAGATGCCGCAGTCGATGCAGGCAAATTTCTCGCTGAACATGAGCTCCTCCCCGCCGATCACGTCCACGAAGACGATGCCCTCGCCGAACTTGAGCGCGGTCTGCACCGAATCGCTGATGCGCCCCTGCACATCGGGGCGGACCACGATGCGGTCCACCACAATTTCTATGCTGTGTTTTTTATTCTTGTCCAAGTTGAGCTCATCGCCAACTTCCCTCAGCTCCCCGTTGACCCGGATGCGGATGAAGCCTTCCTTGGCGATCTGCTCCACTACCCGCTTATGTTCCCCTTTGCGGCCCCGCACCACCGGAGCCAACACCTGGATGCGGGTGCCCTCGGGCAGGGTGAGGATCTGATCCACAATCTGCTCCACAGTCTGCTGGGCTATGGGCTGGCCGCAGCTGGGACAGTGGGGCCTGCCTATGCGCGCAAAGAGCAGGCGCAGATAGTCGTAGATTTCCGTGACCGTGCCCACAGTGGAGCGGGGGTTGCGGCTGGCCGTCTTCTGATCGATGGACACCGCCGGCGAAAGCCCCTCGATAAAGTCCACATCGGGCTTATCCATCTGCCCCAGAAATTGCCGGGCATAGGCGGAAAGCGACTCCACGTACCGCCGCTGGCCTTCGGCGTAGATGGTATCAAAGGCCAGGGAGGACTTGCCCGATCCAGACAAGCCTGTGATCACCACCAGCTTGTCTCGGGGTATTTCCACATCTATGTCTTTCAAGTTGTGCTGACGCGCACCCTTGATTACCAGCTTATCACTCAAACCGATAACCCCATTTCCGTCCTGATCTCCTGGATTTCATCACGCAGCTCGGCCGCCCGCTCGAAGTTGAGCTCCTGAGCTGCCCGGTACATCTCTTCTTCCAGCTCTTGAATGAGGGCGATCACGTCCTTGATGCTGCCCTTCAACCGCGCAGTGTAGCTTGGCTTTTCTTCCGCAACCTTCTCCTCCGCGAGATGCTGGGCAATATCGCTGATGCCCTTCTGGATGGTCTGGGGCGTGATCCCCATGCGTTCGTTGTATTCCATCTGAATACGGCGGCGGCGGTTGGTCTCGTCAATGGCATAGCGCATGGCCTCAGTGATGCGATCCGCATACATGATCACCTTCCCATGCACGTTGCGGGCCGCCCGTCCAATGGTCTGGATCAAGGAAGTGGGCGAACGCAGGAAGCCTTCCTGATCCGCATCCAAAATGGCCACCAGCGATACCTCGGGCAGATCCAGCCCCTCCCGCAGGAGGTTGATGCCCACCAAAACGTGGAACACTCCCTGGCGCAGCTCCCTGAGGATCTCGATGCGTTCCAGGGTATCCACGTCGGAATGGAGATAGCGCACCTTCAAGCCCACTTCGCCCAGGTATTGGGTGAGGTCCTCCGCCATGCGCTTGGTGAGGGTGGTGACCAGCACCCGCTCGTCACGCTTTACAACCCGCCCGATCTCATCAATGAGATCGTCGATCTGGCCCTTCACCGGCTTGACGACCACCTCGGGATCAACCAGCCCCGTGGGGCGGATCACCTGCTCCACCACCTGCTGGGAATGCTTCAGCTCATAGGGTCCGGGGGTAGCCGATACATAGATCACCTGGTTCATGTGGGCTTCAAACTCCTCGAACTTCAAGGGCCTGTTATCCAGCGCCGAGGGCAGGCGGAAACCATATTCCACCAAGGTCTCCTTGCGGGAGCGATCACCGTGGTACATGGCCCGTACCTGCGGTATGGTCACATGTGATTCATCAATGATCATGAGATAATCCTTGGGGAAGTAGTCCAGGAGCGTAGCCGGGGTTTCCCCAGGCTGGCGCCCGCTCAAGGGCGCGGAGTAGTTCTCCACACCGCTGCAGTACCCCAGTTCCGCCAGCATCTCCAAATCGTAGCGGGTGCGCTGCTCCAAACGCTGGGCCTCCAGCAGCTTGCCCTGGCTGCGCAACTCCCCAAGGCGCGCTTCCAGTTCCGCTTCAATGGCCGGAATGGCCCTTTTCAGCTTCTCCTCAGGTGTAATGAAGTGGGAAGCCGGGTAGATGGTGAGCTCACCGTGCTGCTCGAGGATCTCCCCGGTGATGGGATCCACCTCTTGGATCCGCTCGATTTCATCGCCGAACATCTCAATGCGGATCACCGTTTCACTGCCCACGGGAATGATCTCGATCACATCGCCCCGCACCCGGAAGGTTCCCCGCCGGAAACCGATGTCGTTGCGTTCATACTGAATCCCCACCAAGCGGCGGAGGATGTGATCCCGGTCCCGGTACTCCCCATTCTTGAGGGAAAAAGTCATGCCCACATAATCTTCGGGGGAACCTAGACCATAGATGCAGGACACGCTGGCCACAATCACCACGTCGCGGCGCTCAAAGAGGGCGCTGGTGGCCGCGTGGCGCAGGCGGTCGATCTCTTCGTTGATGGAAGCGTCTTTTTCTATATAGGTGTCGCTGGTGGGCACATAGGCCTCCGGCTGGTAGTAGTCATAGTAACTGACGAAGTAATGCACCGCGTTGTTGGGAAAGAACTCCCTGAACTCACTGCACAGCTGAGCTGCCAGCGTCTTGTTGTGGGCGATGACNAGGGTGGGCTTTTGAACCGCCTCAATTACCTTGGCCATGGTGTAGGTTTTGCCTGAACCCGTAACGCCCAGCAGAGTCTGGTGCTTCATGCCGCCGCGCAGTCCTGAAGCGAGCTGTTCTATTGCTTTGGGCTGGTCCCCGGCTGGTTCGAAGGGGGCCGCCACTTGAAAGGCAGTGCGCATGGCTTTCTCCTTTTCTCACGGTGAAGTAGGTAATCCGCCTTGGGCGGCTAATTATATGCTTAGGACAGAATCAGAGAGGGGGCCCATACATGAGCTTAGTAGTAATGGTGGAAATTCCCAGGGGCAGCCGCAACAAATACGAGTACGATCCCAAAGAGAAACGCTTTTACCTGGATCGCATGCTGTTCTCCTCGGTCCACTACCCCGCCGACTACGGGTTTATCCCCGAAACGCTGGCAGAAGACGGCGATGCCCTCGATGCACTGGTCATCGTGGGCGAGGCCACTTTCCCGGGCTGTATGATCCGNGTGGAGCCGGTGGCGGCGTTTGAAATGTGGGACGAAAAGGGCCCGGATCAGAAGATCCTCTGCGTGCCCGTGGGCGATCCCCAGTGGAACTGGGTGAAAAGCCTGGAAGACGTCCCCCCACACCTGCTCAGGGAGATCACCCACTTCTTTGAGGTGTACAAAGACCTAGAGAAGAAAAAGACCAAGGTGGGGGATTGGCTGAATAAGGATGAGGCCCGGCGGATCATCGCAGAAGCCCAGGCCCGCTACATCCACAACAGCTAGAGTTCCTCTCCCCCAGGAGTGAACAGCACCCTGGAGATGGGCACCAGTTCAACGCCTGAGCTGAGCAGCTCAGGGATCATCTCCCAAAGTGCATCTGCGGTGGCAGGGCGCACATGCCCGATCACCACGGCCTGTCCCTGCCGCTTGGCCAGGTCCAGGCCCGCCCGCAGCTGCGCTTTTATTTTCTCCACATCGCTTTCATTATCGATGAACAGATCGTTGACGCCAAAGGGCACCCTAAGATCTGTTGCCACCTCCGCCACTACGCTGCGGCCGGAGGTGCGGCTGTCCACAAAGAACAGGCCCAGGGTATCCACTGCCTCTAGTATGCTCCGCATGGTCTCGGGATCTTCCGTGGCCAGTGAACCCATGTGGTTGCTCACTCCCACCGCCATGGGCAGTTCAGCCAGATTGCTGCGGAGTGTGGCGTCCACTTCCTCCGCCTCCATCACGCCATAGATCCCCCCCGGGCCCAGCGGCAGGCTGGTATCCAGGGCTTCCAAGGGCTGATGNAGAATCACCTCATGCCCGGCGGCATGCGCCCGCTGAGCCAATTCCCCGGTGAGATCCAGCCGGGGCAGGATGGCGGCGGTCAAGGGCAGGGGATAGGCCAGCAGCGGCATGGCTGCCGGGGAGTGGTGCCCCCAATCATCGATAATAATGGCCAAAACCGGGGCCTGGGGCGTGCGCTTCAAGTGGCCTTGGGGATCGAAGTACTGGCCCAGCACCGGAACCAACCCGGCCGCGTGCTGCCGGTAGTTGCGGGGATTGAGCAGCTCAAGCCGCCACTGCAGCGCCAAGACCCGCTGTTCACTTCCGGGCAAGCTGCTCCAAAAACCCAAGTAGTAACCGTGCTCAGTGCGCTCCAGCTGCAGTGCCCAGCCCTGCCCCAAGAGATCGCTGCAGAGCTGGAAGAGAACGCCCGTCAGATCGAGCCCAGGGCTTTGGGGCACGAGCACCCACTCTTCGCTGGTTTGTACCCAGGCAGCANGCTCGTCCCATCCCCCAGCGGGCTGCAGCTCGTTCTCCTGGGTGCGCTGGAAGAGGTTGAATCCCGCCTCCCCCCAGAACTCCACAAGGGAATCGAGATCTGGAACCTGGGGCCGGAGGATCTGCACCTCCAGCTCATGCCTTCTATCCAGGCCTCCGCGGTAATCTGGGCCCAAAATCAGCCCCAGCACAGCAAAGCCCAGGGAACTGAAGGCGAACAGGGCTAGAAACGCCACTATGCAGGTTTTCTTAGTATCCAGCTGCAGCTGCACGGACTCACTTCCTCTTCGCTCTCCACCTGTTCCAGAGGCTTTTCAACGCTCCATCCTTGATCCTCATATACGCCCCTTGGTTAGGATGGGGTGCGGGAATGATCCCCAGGGGCGGAACCTTCCCCCGAAAGTGGATCTCCCGCCGCTTGGGATCGAGAAACTGATTCTCCACCACGAACACGGGATCAACCGCCCAGGGGGAAATCTCCTGGACCAATTGGGAGAGATCCCCCACTTCCACTCCGTTGACGCTTTTGATCACATCGCCCACCCGCAGCCCCATGTTCTCCGCGGGAGAATCGGGGTAAACGGACAGGACCATCACTCCGTCCTCGCCGTGGAACACGGGCTGTCGGTTCTGCTCCCGCCACTGACCCCAGAGAATCACCAACTCATGGCCTAGGGGCGCAAAGAGCACGGGCAGAATGGACAGGACGGGGTACGCATTGGCAGCCAGGGCCAAAGCCAGCAGAACCAAGCTGTAGGCCAAGAGCATGCCCGCGCTGCGCCTGGCTTTGGCCTTGGGCAGCTCGGTTTGGACGAAGTCACTGTAACCCAGGGCCACCACCAAAGGAAAGAGCATGTACATGAGCACATGGCCTTCCGGCGCCTCCATGCCGGCGCGGAAAACCGGCCACCAATCCGGCATGGCCACGGTCTGCCAGTCGGCTCCCGACCCTGCCACAACCAGCCCAACCAAAGCGATGGTGGGCATGGGCCAGAACTTCCTCAAAGCAAAGCCGCCCACCACTTTCCCGCTTTTGTGCTTGAAGAACATGGGAGAAGACCCATGGTAACCGTTCACAAAGATNAGGGCCGCCTCCACCAGGTGCAGAATGGCCACCAAGGCCATGAGCGTGGCGATGTGCACCTGGGGGTAACCGAAGAGCAGGTTCAGAATGCTCACCAGGCTCCCGGCATAGGCGAAGCACAAAAAGCGGGGATGGAACAGCATGAGCAAAATGGCCGCCAGCCACAGGTAGGCGGCGCCGGCGTTGGTTACGGAAACGCCCAGAGCGATGAAGAGCACCGTGGCCAGGAAACCACCGCCCAAACCATAGATGGCCGCGGCTGCAGTTTCCCGCAAAGGATCAATTCGCCTCAGCCCGAAGAACCCCTGTTCGTAGTCGCGGATTTTCGAGTACTGTCGATATACAATGCTGAAGACCAGCACCAAGATGAGGATATAGCGCAGATCCGTGAACATGAGGGCAAAAGTCTGCCAAGTGATCACCGCAAGATCCCAAATTTGCTTCATATAATCTCCTCCTGAACCTCACCCAGGAAAGGAAGACCCCGGAGAAGTATCCGGGGTGCGACCGTCTACAGCTGTGAGCGTAAAACCTCCAAAGCCTTCTCCAGCTGTGGATCGAATTCCGCTTCGCCGAGATAAATGGCNTCCTCCTCTTCCAGGGTAACCTCCACCACAATATCGGGTTCGATGCCTACACCGTTGATATCCTTGCCGCCGGAAGTCAGGTAACCCTGTTCCGTCACGGTCAAGGCGCTGCCGTCCCGGAGCGGATAGAGGGATTGAACCAATCCCTTGCCAAAGGTGGTGGTCCCCACCAGGGTGGCCAGGCCGTTGTCCTGGAGAGCCCCGGAGACGATCTCCGAAGCGCTGGCGCTGCCGCCGTTAATCAAGACCACCATGGGTATGGGCTGGCGCGTCCCCTCCACGGTACTCTCAAAGGGGGTGCGGTTGCCTTCCTTGTCCTCGAGATACAGCAGGGGCGCCCCTGACACGAACTCGTCCACTACCTTAAGGGCTGAGCTGAGCGTACCCCCTGGGTTATGCCTCAGATCAAGTANTAGAGCCCGCTGGCCCTGGGCATCCAGTTCAGCCAAGGCCTGCACCAGTTCCTCGTACGTGCGCTCGGAAAAGCTGGTCATCTCCACATAGCCAATGCGGTACTCCTCATCCACTATGCGGTATTCCGGCACCGACACCACGTTGATCATCTCGCGCACAATGTGGACCTCAAAGGTCTCCTCGCCGCGCTGGATGGTCAAATCGATTTCCGTGTCCGCGGGCCCGCGCATCAGGCTCACAGCCTCATCCAGGGTCATGAAGGTCGTATCCTTACCGTCGATGGCCACGATCTTATCCCCCCGCCTGAGCCCAGCACGCTCACCGGGGGTTCCCTTGATGGGTGAGACAACCGTAACCCGGTCATCTACTATGCCCACGGACAGGCCGATGCCTCCATACACACCCGTGGTGGTGTTCATCATATTTTCAAAGGCCAGGGCATCCATGTGCCGGGTATAGGGATCGTCCAAGGCATGCCGCAGCATACCGTTGATGGTCCCGGTAGTAACATAGCCTTTGAGGAGCTCCAAAGTGCTCACCGGTTGATAGTAATGCCTGGTCTTCACCAGGGCGATCACTTCCAGAACAGTGCCTATGCTCTCATGCCCCGTTCCCCAAGCTCCGCTCTGGGAACTGGCCTGGTAGGTTCCGTAAAAGAGGGTTACAGTCAGCAGAACCGCAATGGTTATGATCGTGAGGGTTGTTTTCCTGCTCACTCTACCACCAGCTTTCTAAATCTACGCAAACTATATTCCACCCGCTCCAGGGATAGACTTCTGCAGCTGCATTCATAATATCATATCAAATACTGTGGGACTTGACAAGGCAGCTCACTGCCGCTCCGCGGCTTCAGGCAGCCTTCTAAACCCTTCCCCCAATACCTCATGGACATCGTGGATAACCACAAAGGCCTTGGTATCAACCTCCGCCACAATCCGCTTAATGGCCGCTATTTCCATCCGGGAAACGATCACCAAGAGCACTTCTTTGCCGTGGCGGGTGTACATACCCCGCCCCTCCAGACTGGTCACTCCCCGCTCCAGCTTTTCCATGATGGCCTGGCCGATGGGCTCAGGGTGATCGGAGATGATCAAACAGGCCTTGGCGTAATTCTGGCCCTCCTGGACCAGATCAATGGTCTTGGTGGTCAGAAACACGGCAATCAGCGCGTACATGGCCAACTCCAAACCGAACACCGCACCTGCCAGCAAAATCACCGCACCATCCACAAACAGCAGGGCCTGCCCCACACTGGTGGGGAAAAACCTGGCCAAGAGCTGTGCCGCCATATCCGTACCTCCTGTGGAACCGCCGCAGCGGAAGGCTATGCCTAAACCGATCCCGGAAAGCACTCCGCCGTAAATGGCCGCCAGCAGCAAGTCCTCGGTGATGGGTACAGCCCAGCGGTTGAACAGGTCCACGAAAACGGAAAGGGCCACGGTGCCAAATAGGGTCCGCGCCCCGAACATGGAGCCCAACACCCGCCAGCTCAAGAAAAAGAGGGGCACGTTCAGGAGCAGCATGGTCACTCCTGCGGGAAAACCGGCGAGGTGGTAAACCACGGTGGCCAAGCCGCTCACCCCACCGGCGGCAACCTTGGCCGGAATTAGGAAGAAGCTCACTCCCACGGCGGTAATAGCCACCCCCAGCAGAACTCCGCCAAAGCCCAGCACGATCCTGCGAGCCATTGCGCTACCTCCCCTTCACTAAACGCTCCTTAAGCACGGCCANTACAAACAGGGGCAGCACGGCCATGCGTCTGATCCTCCACGGCTGGCGCACCAGGCGGTACAGCCACTCCAGGTTCATCCTCCGCATCCAGCTCGGCGCCCGCCTATCCACACCAGCCCACACGTTGAAGCTCCCGCCAACACCCACAGCCACCGGAATGCGCAGCTCAGCCAAGTGGGCGGCCAGCCATTTTTCCTGGCGGGGAACTCCCAGGGCTGCCAGGAGGATGTCCGGGCGGGCCTCNTTCAGGCGGGCCAGGATCTCCTCTTCCTCAGGCCCCTTGAAAAAACCGTGGTGTGTTCCGGCAATGCGCAGCCCGGGCCAGCGCTGGCTCACGGCTGCGGCAGCCTTTTCCGCCACCCCCCGCTCACCGCCTAAGAGGAACACCCGCCACCCCTTCTCTCCGGCGCGGGCCAGGAGCGCTTCGGCCAACTCGATGCCGGGGATGCGCTCTGGAACTTCCTGTCCCAAAAACGAGGCAGCCCAGACCACACCAATGCCATCGGCCACCACCAAATCCGCCCGCTGCAGGATCTCAGCCAAGAGGAGATCCCGCCTGGCCTTCATCACCATCTCCGGGTTGGCGGTGACAGCTAGATGGGGCTTGCCCGAGTGGATAAACTCTTCCAGCATCTGGAGGGCTTGGCCCATGGAAATCGGGTCAAAGCCCACTCCTAGAATGTCCCTCCTGCTCACACTCTCACCTCAAAACCTGAGCTAAAACCCTGCGGTTGCCTGCTGTGCGCCGCTGCAGCTCCCCGAGGGCCCTTTGATAGCCTTGGCGCTGCTCCTCCATGGCGGTGAGCACCTGGCTCACTAGTTCNGGCAGGCGCCCCAACTCCCCCAGCTCCACATAGGGCACGCGCAGCTGGGCGCACACAGCCGCNACCTTAGGATCATAGTTCACTCCCACGGGCTGGCAGTCGTTGAGGGCACTGAAAATGAGGCCGTGGAGGCGCATGGATATGCACAGGGCCGCCCCCTGAAACATTCGATCCAAGTTGCTCAACTCCGGTTTGGCGTGGACCTTCAGCCCAGGACATCTCGTCTGCAGAAATGCGCCCAGCTCCTGATCGCCCGGTCCTAGGGGCAGAAATTCCACTGACCAGCCCTCCTGCTCCCAGCGCAGGAGGTGCTCCAGCCAGAGCGAGCTCTGTTCTGGCCAGCCTTCATGGGGCCTGAGATTGAGCAGCAGCCTTCTGGTCCGCTCCCCTGTATTGGCCGCTAAACCCCGTGCAAACACTGGATCAGCCGCCAGCACGATCTTCTCCTCAGGTACCCCCAGCTCTTCCAAAAAGCGCAGGCTGTCCTCATCCCGCACGGAGCAGGCTGCAGCCCGTTTGTAAACTCGCGCGGTCCAAGACTTGTAAGGCCCGCNGGAGATGGGGCCCAGGCCCTGGGCATACATCACCACCGGGACCCGGCGCAGCAGAGCCAGCTCCACCAGGGAGAGATAGTAGGGCAGGCTGCGCTTGCTGGTGGCATCCTGCAGCAGCGAACCCCCTCCGCTCACCATACAGCGAGCGGAGGACAAAACCCGCCAGATCCCTTTAAGATCGCAGCGCCCCAGAACGGACACGCCGTGCTCAGCCGCGGTTTGCTGCGGGTTGCCCGAAGGAACCACGATCTGCCTGCGGCTGATTCCCAGGGAAACCAAATCCTGGCACAGGGCGGCCAGGATGGCCTCGTCCCCTAGATTACCGAACCCGTAGTACCCCGAAACGAGAATCACTGCGCAGCCACCTCTTCCCCCAGTGGTAGATCCGCCAGACCAGCCAGCCCAAAGCATAGCCGAACACCCATCCGTACAGTGTGCGCAGCAGGCTCACCCACAGGAAGGTGTGGGTGTGGGTAAAGGTGTTCACTAAAGAGAGCTGCCCAATCACGGCCAGGGGCAGCAGCCAGGATCGCTTGGGATCCTGCGCCCGCAGTGCCNAGTACAAAGCGGGGTGGCCCAAGAACAGCTCCTTGGTGCGGGGCCTCACCCGCAAAAGGTTTTCCAGCGCCTCCCGGAGCTGCACCTCCGCCTCCAGGACGGGAATTCCGAAGTTCCCGGTGCGCAGCACATAGAGCACTCCCACTAGGCCCACCCCCCCTGCGGCCAGCAGCCAGCGCACGGGCACCTCCCGGCGCAGCCAGTCGCGCACAGGGCGCACCACCGTAAAGAACATCAGGGCAATGGGAAGCACATGCATGAGTTTCACGCCCCGGAACTCTTCCATCTTCACCAAAAACTCCGTACCGCTCAGCGTACCCACGACAAACAGGGCTCCCAATAAAGAAACCAGGAGCACGCTGTGGGCGCGCCTAAAATGCGTCCCACCCCACTGGCACTCCAGGGCCAAACAGGGAAAGACAACGGCGGCCACCAGGGCCAGCCCCTGCTTAGCCAGGAGGGGGGAAACGGCAAGCAGTGCCACACTGCCGAGGTAACCGAGGATTCCGCCCCCCAGCACCAGACGGGACAGTCCAGGAAAGAGAGCCTGGCCGTAGAGAATCGCGCCCGCCCAAATGCCCGCTGCGACCAGTGCGGTCAGAAGTCCTAGGGGCTGCCAGAAAGCAAAGGGCTCGGCAGTGCCCAACTCAAAACCGNCTGCCTCGAGCCTGGCCCCCAAGGCATCCAGGACATCCAAGGATCTCTGCCAGCCTCCCTCGGCCTGCATAAAGGGGCGCACATACAGCACCCGGATGTTCCGCTCCCTGACGGCGCGGACGTAGCGGTTGAGGATGCGCTCATCGGAGAGCACCTGCATTTCCCTGGCGCTGATGCCGTGCAGCCTCACTACTCGGCCGGGCTCAGCTGCCTCTAAACGGGGGGTGGAAAACTCCACCAAAGCCAAAACGGCAGGCGAGCCCTGCAGCTGATCCTGGGCCATGGTCCCCTGCCCGCTTAAGATGAGCAGCTGCGGCTGGGCCGCCAGCCACACGGGCTCCACATCCCAGGGAACCGTGTTCAGCTTGGGTGCGGCCTGCAGCCCAGCCTCCTGAACCAGCTGAAACTGCTCCCCATGGAAGGCCAAAGGCAGGGTCAAAAACCGCCCCAGATCCCCAACCTCCTCCGGCAGCTCGGCCCGCACATCTTCGGGTATCGCGCCGCCCGCGAGCATGCGCTCGCCCAAGCTCTCAGGCTGGATGGCTATGGTCCCAACCTCTGCCCCTTTCAGGTCAGCCAAAAGCCGTTCCAGGGGAACCCCGGACTCTTGGCTCAGCTGCTGCAGGCCCACAAAATCATAGACCAGTTCCACTGTGCGGTTGGGTCTTTCCACCATCCAGCGCTGCGCAGCGACCAGGAGTGCCGCCAGGGCTGCCACTAGGATAATAGTCCACAGAACCCTTTTCATTGCCGTCCTCCAATGCGGATCTCCATCTTGTGCTCCAAAAGCTCAACCGCCTGCATCTCCACGGGCAGGGGGAACTCTCCNAAATCAACGGTGAAGTCGAAGCTGTCTCTGAGCATGTCCAACAGTAGTTCAGGAACCCTGGCATCCTGCACAGCCAAGTCCATGAGCACAAAGCGCAGAGCTGAACCGTTTTCCACCACCACATCGCCGAGGACGCGGACGCTCACATCCATGTTCCAGATGCCCACCGTCCCCAACACCGCCAATCCTTGCGGGGAAATCTCCAGCCAGAGCCGGCGGGATGGGTCCACTTCCCTCCAAAAGGCCTCATTGAGGGCGCTTTCTGAGACCAGGAGCGAACCGGTTATGCTGCTAANGCTCGTGAGCACCAGTTCGTGCTGGGTAAAAAGGGTCCAGGGCTGAAAGAGGATCTCTTCGGCCTCCAAGTTCAGCTGGGAGACATCCACTCCTTCCAGGCCCGCATCCCGCGCGGTAAGGGCCAAGCTGGGGATTCTCCCCATGAGCAGTTCCCACCCCCAGGGAGCCTCAACGGTGAGGTCCAGCTCGGCCGTTTCCAAAGCCGCAGCCAGCTCCCCCTTCAGCTCCGCGGTCAAACGGGGCAGCAAAACCACCCTGGGCANGGCCAGCAGGATCAGGATCACAATGAACAGGGGGACAACAGCCCATGGCCGCTTCATACGCTCCGCTCCTCAAAAAGGCCCTTTTCGGCTCTGCGAAAAAGGCCTCCGCCGTTTAGCGCTTCATCTTAAGATATGCTTCGATAAAGGGATCCAGGTATCCGTCCATAACCGCCTCCACGTTGCCCACCTCCACGTTGGTGCGGTGGTCCTTGACCATGGTGTAAGGACAGAAGACGTAGGAACGGATCTGGCTGCCCCAGGCAATTTCCTGCTGCTCTCCCTTGATGCTTTCCAGCTTGGCCCTCTGCTCCGCCAGCTGCCTTTCCATCAGCCTGGCCCGGAGGATCTTCAGGGCCGATTCCCGGTTAGCATGCTGTGAACGCTCGGATTGGCACTGCACCACAATCCCCGTGGGCAGATGGGTAATGCGCACCGCCGAGTCCGTCTTGTTCACATGCTGGCCCCCGGCACCGCTGGAGCGGTAGGTGTCGATGCGCAGGTCATCGGGGTTAATCTCCACACTTACATCATCTTCTATTTCCGGCAGCACTTCCACCGAAGAAAAGGAGGTGTGCCTGCGCCCGGAGGAGTCGAAGGGAGAAATCCGCACCAGGCGGTGCACTCCCTTTTCGCTCTTCAGATAGCCGTAGGCGTGCAGGCCTTTGATGAGCAGAGTGACATCCTTAATGCCCGCTTCGTCGCCGGGCTGGTGATCCAGTACCTCCACGCCGTAGCCCTGATCCTCCGCCCAGCGGGTATACATCCGCCAGAGCATGGAGGCCCAATCCTGCGACTCAGTGCCGCCGGCGCCGGGATGGATTGTTAAGATGGCGTTGCTGGCATCATACTCGCCGCTGAGCAGGGATTCCAGCTCCAGCCGGTCCACTTCCCGCTCCAGACGCTCCAAGCTTCCCGTGAGCTCTCCTTGGAGATCCTGGTCCTCAGATTCCTCCACTAGTTCCAGCAGAACCTGGACATCTTCGTAGAGTTCGTGAACGTTCTGCCACCGTTTGATTATTCGCTTGAGCTCGCTCACTTCCCTCGTGGTCTGCTGCGCCAATTCCTGGTTATCCCAAAAGCCGGCCTCCAGCATGGATCCTTCCAGGTCGCCCAGGCGCTCCTGCTTACCCGCTATGTCAAAGATAACCTCGCATTTCTTCGATCCGCTTACCCAAACTCGCTAACAACTCATGCATTGGTTGACCTCCCACAACACTTCTTGTATTTCTTCCCGCTCCCGCAGGGGCAGGGGTCATTGCGGCCCACTTTTTCCCCCACACGGCGGGGCTGGCGTTCCACTTGCTCACCCTGGCTGGTCTGGGCATCGGCCAGCCTGTCTTTGGGCTGGGCCTTTTCAGCACCCACCAGCCGCACCTTAAAGAGCATGCTGATGCTGTCCTCTTGGATGCGGTGCACCATCTCCTGGAACATCTCGAAGGCTTCCAGGCGGTATTCCACCAAGGGATCGCGCTGGGCGTAAGCCCTGAGGCCGATGCCTTCCCGCAGATCATCCATGTTGCTCAGATGATCCATCCACTTCTGATCCGTGATCTGCAAAAGCACCAGCTTCTCAACGTGGCGCTGCAGTTCAGGCCCGTAATCGGCCATCTTAGCCTCATAGGCCTGCCGCGCCTGTTCATAGAGCATCCGGGCCATCTCCTTGGGCGGCAGGGCAGCGAGTTCCTCCGCGCTCAGGGCTGCGGGCTGGCCCACCATCTCCGCGAACTGCCGCCTGATGGCCTCCAGATCCCAGTCGTCCCGGTTCAGTTTCTCATCCGCGTAGCGCTCCACCAAACGTTCGCAAACCGCTTTCAGCATGGCATCGATCTGCTCAGAGATGTTCTCATCCAGGAGCACATTCCGCCTCTGGGCGTAGATCACTTCCCGCTGCTTGTTCATGACGTCGTCGTATTCCAAGACCTGTTTTCTGATCTCGAAATGGCGGGTCTCCACGCGCTTTTGGGCGTTTTCGATGGCCTTGCTGACCTGGGGATGATCAATTGGCTGATCCTCTTCCCATCCCAAGCGGTCCATGATCCCCATGATGCGGTCGGATCCGAACAGCCGCATGAGATCATCTTCCAGGGAGACGTAAAACTGAGACGAACCCGGGTCGCCCTGACGGCCGGAGCGGCCCCGGAGCTGATTGTCAATGCGCCGGGATTCATGGCGTTCCGTTCCGATCACGTGCAGGCCGCCCAGCTCCACCACGCCCTCGCCCAGGACGATATCGGTACCACGGCCGGCCATGTTGGTGGCAATGGTTACCGTGTTGCGCTGGCCGGCGAGTTTGATAATCTCCGCTTCCTGCTCATGGTACTTGGCGTTGAGCACCTGGTGCGGGATGCCCTGCCCCTTGAGGAGCCGGCTGAAATACTCTGAGGCCTCGATGCTGATGGTGCCCACCAAAACGGGCTGTCCCCGTTTGTGGCGCTCCACTATGTCGGCGATGATGGCCCGGGCCTTGGCCTCACGGGTCCTGAAGACCAGATCGGGCAGGTCTTTTCTGATCATGGGCATGTTCGTGGGTATGACCACCACATCCAGCCCGTAGATCTTCCTGAATTCCTCTTCTTCAGTCTTGGCGGTGCCGGTCATGCCCGCCAGTTTATTATACATACGGAAGTAGTTCTGATAAGTGATGGAAGCCAGGGTCTGGCTCTCTTTGAGCACGGGCACCTTTTCCTTGGCCTCGATGCTCTGATGCAGTCCGTCGGAGTAGCGCCTGCCCGGCATCAAGCGCCCCGTAAATTCATCGACGATNATCACTTCGCCGTCTTTGACCACGTAATCCCTATCCCGTACAAAGAATTCCTTGGCTTTGAGGGCCTGATTGAGATAGTGGTTCAGCTCAAAGTGAGCGTCATCAAACAGATCATCTATGCCCAAAAGGCGCTCAACCTTGGCCAGGCCTTCTTCCGTGATGGAGATGGTCTTGGCCTTTTCGTCCACTTCATAATCCCGCCCGGCCCTGAGCTGGGGAGCGATTTGGGCAAAACGCACATAATACTGGGCCGAATCCTCCGCAGCTCCTGAAATAATCAGCGGAGTTCTGGCCTCGTCAATCAAAATGGAGTCCACTTCGTCCACGATGGCGTAGTTCAGCGCCCTCTGCACGATCTGTTCCGGGTAGACTACCATATTGTCCCGCAGATAGTCGAATCCAAACTCGTTGTTGGTGCCATAGGTGATCTGGCAGTTGTAGGCTTCTTTGCGTTCCTCGAAGCTGAGCCCGTGCACAATGACGCCCACGCNCATGCCCAGGAACTTGTAGATCTCCCCCATCCATTCAGCGTCGCGCTTGGCCAGGTAGTCGTTGACCGTGACCACGTGCACCCCTTGGTTGGTGAGCGCGTTCAAGTACACGGGCAGAGTGGCCACTAAGGTCTTGCCTTCACCCGTCTTCATCTCTGCAATGCGCCCCTGATGCAGGATAATGCCGCCCAAAAGCTGTACATCGAAGTGGCGCATGCCCAAAGTCCGCCGGGACGCTTCCCGCACTACCGCAAAGGCCTCCACCAGCAGATCATCCAAACTGGCCCCCGCGGCCAGTTTCCCTTGGAAGTATGGGGTTTTTGCTCGCAGCTCCTCATCGCTGAGGGCCTGCATTTCTGGTTCCAGGGCATTGATGGCATCAACCACTGAACGCAGGCGCTTCAGCTCCCGCTCCGTTGGGTCCAGCCAGTTCTTGAGCCTCTCTAGCACGTCTCTACCTCCCAGGTTTATTGTACTACGACCTGCAGCCCCCCGCAAGCTGGCCCCTACATCCCCTTGAGGCCCGCATCCACCAGGGCCCACAAACCGCCAGCGACCAGCGAATGGCCCCCGAGAAGGATGGGAATGGGTGCTTCCAGGCTGGCCCGGGTGAATTCCCGCAGAGCATCGTGGGTAATGAGATCCACCTCGCCCAAGTCAGAAGCAAAACGATCGGCGGCACTGAGCTGCCAATGAAAGTGTTCGAAGAGGACCCTGGTATCTAAGACGGCACCTCCGGCCAATTCAGCCAAAAAGCTGAAAAAGGCGGTAAAGCCCAACTCTTCCACCAGCCTGCCCATGAGGGCCTTCACTTCTCCCCGGGCGTCCCTGCCCAGGGCTTTCATGCTCCGCTCTTCGGAATAAAGGCGCAGGCGGCAGCGGGTGTTGGCATCCAGGTACTGAAAGAGGCTGGAACCCACGCGCCCGTAGATGATCAGCTCTGCACTGGGATTGCCCAGCAGCTCCTTGATGGCCTCGGCCCGGGAAAGATCCCAGGTCAGGTTCTGCACCGCGGCGCGGGTGTGCTCGCCCAGGGCTGGATGCACCGACATGATCAACACGTCCGTGGGTGTGTCCACATCGAAGTTCAAACCCAAAGTGCGCTGCAACGGCACGTGCCGCAAGCCCGCTTCATTGCTGAGCGCCAGGGGCAGTGCATTGTCAATGGCGGGTAGGGTAATGCGGCTGAGCGCCTCCCCCGGGGTAAAGCCCACCAGATCGGCGGAATAGTAATTGTTGGTGAGGAAGATCTCTTCATTCTGCTCCAAGATCTCCCGCATATACTGCAGCTCCGCGGAAGAAAGCAGGGGAGCCGCCGCTCCCCCCATGTACAACACCTTTTCCAGACGGCAACTCTCCACCACATCCCAGAGGCGCTGGCCAAAGTGGAAGGGCCGTTCAATCTCCCTGTCCACCAGGACTTGAGCTCCCGTTGCCTCCAAACGCCCAGCCAAGTCGGGGTAAGAAGTCACCACCAGGATGTGCACAAACCCAGCTTCCCGGGCACGGTCCACCAAGTCCAGAACCATGCCCTGTCGCACCATCTGCATCTGGGTTTCCAGCGCACCACGCACTGCGCCGCCTTCAAAGATCACNAAACTGACCGGTTTAGCCTGTTTAGAATTGGGATTCGATGAGCCCATAGTTCCCATCACGCCGTTTGTAAACAACGCTCACTTCGCCGCTTTCCGCGTCCCTAAATACAAAAAAGTCATGCCCCAAGAGCTCCATCTGCATGACCGCTTCTTCCACATCCATGGGCTTTAGGGCAAAGCGCTTTGTCCGCACTATGCGGGGACCTGCNNTTCCTCCCTCGCCTTCCTGGCCAGGAGCCTGCAGTTCGCTGAGCTTGGGCCCTTGAGTCTTCTTCCAAAGCCGCCCCTTAAACTTGCCAAACTGACGTTCAATCCGATCCACTGAACTGTCAATGGAAGTGTACATGTCTCCAGTCTTGCCTTCGCCCCTGAGCAGAACACCGGAGAGATTCACGGTTACTTCGGCAATGTGAATTCCCCGCTCAATCCTGAGCATCACTTCAGCAGAGGCAGTCCGATTGTCATTGAGGTATTTTTCAAGCTTCGAGACCTTTTTCTCCACGTAGCTCCGTAAGGATTCTGTAATCTCGAGGTTCTTTCCGGAGATGCTGATTCTGATCTTGGCCATCCCTATTCACTCCTTCAATGACGACTTTATCCATAATATTACCCTTAGCGGAAGTAAAATCCTTCCGGGCAGTAAAAAATGGACTGAGTCCATGCCCAGTCCCCTCCTATGCATCTTGTCCCGCGCTGGGAAATCCGCGCCTTAAGAATCGCCCTTGCCGTAAGCCCTTTGGGCCCTCTTCCGCTGCACCTCCTGCTGCGCCTGGGTCCGCTTCAAATAGGTGCCGAGGGCAGCCTCGTTGCGGCGCTCCTGGGACTCCAGCTTTTCCAGCACAGGGACGAGCTCGCTCACCACAGCGTTGAGGGCTGCCAGATCATCCTGATAGTATTCTGGGGCAGCCAGCTTCAGCTGCGGTAGGGAAAAGGCGGCGAGCTCGAAATGGGTTACCAGCTGCTCCTGGAGAGCCCGAATCTGCTGCTCGTACTCCCCGGCGCGCTTCAGCAGGCCCTCTTTGGTCTTGAGCACCTGCAAAAGCCGGTCCAGCTGGCCGTGTTCAATGAGCTCGCCTTCCTGCGAACCCACCTCACCGATCTCTTTATACAAGTTGAGCTGGTCCGTATAAGCCTGGGTGAGCGCCGTGATCTTCTCGCGGATTTCCCTCATCTGACCTGGGACACCACCTGTTCCCAAGTATCCCTGAGCTCAACCAGGAAGCGTATGGCCTCGTCTACGATCTCGGGATCCTTCTTGATGTTGGCCTCCACCAAACGGTCATAAATATACGTGTACAATTGCTGCAAGTTCTGCGCGATTTCACCCACGCTGAGATCCAGCGATAAATTCAGCTCGCTGATAATGTCTTGCACGCGGATGAGTTTGCTGTTGGCCGCCTCCAGTTCCCCCTTGCTGATGTGCTCCTGTGCCTGACGCGCGAAACGAATGGCGCCGTCAAACAGCATGAGCAGAAGCTCTCCTGGAGAAGCAGTTGATACTTGAGTCTGTCTGTAAACCTGATAAGCATGTGCAGTCATGATTGTGCCTCCCAACCCCCTAAGCCCACTTGTCGATCAGAAGCCCGATCATCTCGCGGATCCTGGCCACAGTATCGAGTACTTCTTCAGGAGGGATTTCTTTAATCACCTCGTTGTTTTCAAGGTTCACGACCTTGACCATCATCCGCTGCGTGTCCTCATGGACGCTGAACCTCAAGGCGCGGTTGATGTACTCTATTGCATCGTTGAGAGCCTCCACTGCTTCTTGGACTTCAAGCTCGTCGAGTTCTTCAGGTTTCGCAGCTTCCTTCCAGTGCTGCTCCAGTGCAGCTGCATCGAGACTGGCCTGCTGAGGTTTCCGCCCCAGGCTCTGTGTTTCGGGAGCCTGCGGCATATACTCCGTCCTCTTCAGCTCCAATGATCCTCCTTGAACTTTCATACGCCTCCCCTCCTTGTCTTCTCATCTTCTCACAGGTCGCTCTGGGCATCGGGCCGAACTTCACGCAGCGCCTTTTCCAAGGTCCCCACATCGATCTCCCTTTGCAAAGCGGCCCGTTTGTTTTCCTCCTGAATCACCTCATATACCTCATGCCTGTGAACCATGATGTGGCGCGGGGCATCAATGCCAAGCTTAACCTGATCGCCGCGGACATCCACCACCACAATGCGGACATGATCTCCAATCATGATGCTTTGATCAACTTTACGCGTTAACACGAGCATGTCTGTCCCTCCCTGGACCATATTCTGCCCGGATTAGCCCAGATTTAGACTGATTCTGAAATATCTTCCGTCCTCTGCGCTGCACCGCTTTTCTGCTGGATCAGATAAGCATTCTTGTGCATCTCGGCTATCACGTTATGCTTGGTATGAAAAGTGTCCCCAGCGATGATGAGCTGAGCGCCCAAACGCTCTTTGGTGTTGATCACCACAGGAGCCTGCAGGTTCACCGTCATCTCCGCCACATTCTCAGGAATGGTTACGATGCCGTATACCTTACCATCCTCAGGCGAGCTGATCTGCAAAAGATCTATCTCCTCATTGCTCAACTCCACCTCATAGTCAGCCCGGACCAGCTCCGGCATGATCACTACGAAAGTTAGGCCCGGCTCATCAACGGACTGGAGAAAGCTGAAGATACTGTCTTCCCGCTCCACAAGCACGTAGCGATGGTAATCTGCAAAGCCTAAGATCCCCCGGGGAAAATGGATGATCTGCTCCTCGTCCACTGTGATGGTGCCAAACTTCGTTTTCAGTTCCAACTAACCCACCTCACCCTTCACCCACGCACATCCACGTATACCCCACCCAAGTGCCAAGTAATGGTGGGAGGACGCACGTCGTGTGTAATTGCAACTCCGCCCGGGCTCCAGTCCAGCTCAAGTTGATAATGGAAGCTGATCTTGGGCGGCGTGGTTGGCACGGCCTGGATGTTCAGCTCCGGGATCCGCTCATCCATACGGCGTTTCGCCTGATCAGCAAAGATGATCTCCTCGCGGAAGTGCCCCGCCCTTTCCACAACTTCATCGCCCTCGGCCGCCAACTTACCTATGGCTTCCAGAGTCTTCAGGCGGGCTTCGTCCCGCACCTGCTTGCTGTAGCCCAGGGGGCTGGGCAATCCCAACTCCGACCAGCACTGCCGCTGATCGATTTCCACCACGGGGCCTTCCGTCTTAATCTGCACCCGGGTAACCTGCTGCTGGATTTCTGCCCTGGGCCAGTGGTATTCTAGGTCAAATCGAGGATAGACTGTGGTTATGCGCAGCATGTCCCGCTACCTGCCTAGCGCAAGAAGTCCACCAGCGAAGGCTGGATGATGCGGGCCCCCACCGCCAGCGCTGTGCGATAGGCAAATTCCTCCATCTTCAGCTCCATGATCGCCTCAGCATAGTCCAAATCCTGCTCCTCAGAGAGAATCTTGGTGAGGTTGAGCTGCAGATCCAAGAGGCGTTCCTGGGCCAGCTCAACTCGGTTCTGTTTACCGCCCAGTTCCGAGACGTGCTGCAGCACACCGTCCAGAGCTGCATCCAAGGCACCAATGGGCTCTGCACCCGCATAGTCGGGATGATCAACCAGCTGCCCGTAGAGCTGCTGCAGCGCCTGGAAAACAGGGGTGAACAGGATCTCACTGCCATCGTCAGCGAAAGCATCCACGTTCACTGCCATGGTGACGCCTACGGCGATTTCAAACTCCAAGGATCTCTCCTCCGGGGGCAGCGTTTTCCCCACCTCACCCAGGAAAGACACGTCATTGATCTTGCCATCAGTTACCCCGCCGCCGTCAAAGGGCTTCGTATCGGTATGCTGGCCAGCGAAGATGTAGCGTCCTCCGTGCGTGGAGTTGGCCAGCTGCAGGAGGTTATCGTGGAGCTGAGCCACTTCATCGGCCAGCGCCTGCCTGGCGGTGGGATCTAGGTGAGTAGATGCACCATTCACGGCAAGTTCCTTGGCCCTGTGGATCACGTTGATCACATCTTGCAGCACCACATCTGAGGCATCGAGCCAGGAAATGGCAGCGTCGATGTTGCGGATATACTGTTCCGTCTCCTTTATGGAGCTGCGGGTG
>JGI24711J26586_10000396_pt1 | contig 33484 bp, 29 predicted proteins | sample BioPla3DNA1_FD_26586 | JGI IMG/M metagenome (IMG submission 26586)
CATTAAACAAATAGTTACTTAATTGATATAAAAACATTTTTTTTGAAAGACTTCGATTACTTTTTATTCTTTTATTAATAATTTCATTTATTTTATTTATCCATACTTCATTATTAATATTATTTAAATATTTGTTTATCTCATTTTCATTAAAACCTAATGTTAAAAGCTCATTTTTAATTTTATATGGTCCTTTTAAAGAGAGTTTTACTCTATCATTAATAAAACTTTTTAAATAATCATCCTTATTTAAATAATTATTTTCTTTTAATTTAAGAATTGTTTTATTACTAATCTTTTCGCTTATACCAAGTGATTTAAGCTTTTCTTTAACTTCTTTTTCAGTCCTTTTCTTATATGATATAAACTTCAAAGCTTTTTCATACCCTAAAAGATAATTATTATAATCTACGATTTCTATAATTTCTGTTTCCGAAAGGTCTCTTGGTTTTAACAAATTGTTTTTAACTAAAGTATCTGCATAAAAAATATATTTAATATTTTCTATAAAAAGCTCATATTTGTTACCCCCTATAAATCTTATTTGGGTAACTTTTTTCATTTTTCCCCTTTAGCTAAATACTTTTTACATTCATTATCAAGTTCTTTTAATAATTTATCAACATCTTCTTTTTTAGTTATTCTAGCCCCTGAAGCAAAATCATGTCCCCCACCATTATATTTACCTGCTATTTCATTTATTACAGGGCCTCTACTTCTTATATTAATTTTAAATATTTCATTTTTCTCATCAAAAGTAACAAAACACCATACTATAAAATCTTTAATAAAATTAAAATTATTTATAATAGTTGATGCCTTGGTAATATCTGTATCAAATTCTTCTACTTTTTTATTATCAAATATAATATAAGCAAATGAATTTTTAGTAATAATTAAATTTTCTATTATATAAGCTTCAAACTTACAATCATTAAAACCCTTTTCATATAAATTATTATATAAATTAGTGAAATCCAAATCAAAATCCTTAATTAATCTTAACGACATTTCTAGTGTACCAACACTTGTATTTTTAAACAAAAATCTTTCACTGTCTGATACAATACCTAAAAATAACTTAGTGGCTATTTCTTTATTAATAGCAAGTCTTGTAGAATATAAAAGATTTGCCACCATCTCACAAGTTGATGAATAGTCACTAGATGTAAAATCAACTGTACCAATAATATCCTCTTTAGGATGATGATCTATTTTAATAATATCATTATACATAAGTCCTTCAATTCCATCTACACGAGAATAATTTGGAACATCCAAGACTATTAATAAAGCATTAGTTAAACTATTATAGTCAAGCTTATCAAGATACCCTAAATATTTAAATTTATTAACTCCGGCACCAATAGCATATACTTTCTTATCGGGAAATGTTAATTTAATACTTTCCCTTAGTGCAATTTGGCTACCAATAGCATCAGGATCTGGTCCAATATGACGCGCTATCACTATTTCATCATATTTTTTTATTAATTTATATATTTGTTTATAAATATCTCTATTAATTTTAATCCTCTCCTATTCCAAATTGTTTTTAACTTTAACAGTTTCTTCAGCAATTAATAACTCCTCATTTGTTGGAAGAACCATTACAGGAATTTTAGAATCAGCTCCAGTTATAATACCTTCTAGTGTATCTTTCCAGCTAGCTATTTTTTCATTCATATCATCATATAAAATTACTCCTAAAGGTTTAAGTTTTTCAATAATTATTCTTCTCATCATGGCACCATTTTCAAGTACCCCAGCAGTAAATACAATTGAATCAACATTTCCTTCTAACTTTAAATAATATTCCCCAATATATTTAACAATTCTATCAGTATACATTTCGATGGCCAAAATAGCGTTTTCATTATCATCACTTGCAAGTTTTTCAACATCACGACAATCAGAAACTCCTGTTATTCCTACAAAACCACTTTCTTTATTAAGTTTATCAGTTATCTGATGAATATCCATGCCCGTTTCATCCATAACATATTTTAATATTGAAGGATCAATAGAACCACTTCTAGTCCCCATCATAAGCCCATCAAGTGGAGTAAGACCCATAGTTGTATCAAAGCATTTTCCTGCTTTAACACATGAAATTGATGCTCCTGAACCAACATGACAAATAATTAAATTAACATCTTCTTTCCCAAGTCTTGATTGCATTTCTCTTGTTATATATTTATGACTGGTCCCATGAAAACCATATTTTCTTACTCCATATTTTGTATACCATTCATAAGGAACTGGATATATATAATTTTCTTTTGGCATCGTTTGATGAAAAGCGGTATCAAAAACTGCAGCTTGAACAGTATTTGGTAAAGCTTTTCTCATCGCTTTAATACCTGCTAAATTACCAGGATGGTGAAGTGGTCCTAGTTTTGTTAAATTTTCAATATCTTTAACAACTTCATCCGTTATTAATACTGAATCACTATACTTCTCCCCCCCATGAAGAACTCTATGTCCTACACCTTTTATTTCATCTAAGGATTCAACAACTTTATATTTAATTAATTCTTCGATAAGAACATCAACAGCTTCGGTATGATTTTTTAAATACTTTTCTCCTCGTATTTTTTCACCATTAATTTTAGTATTCCAAAAACAGTCTTTTTGATTAATCTTTTCAATATAACCACTAATTAATACTTTTTTCTCTGGCATTTCATATACTTGAAATTTAAGTGATGAACTACCGGCATTAACACATAATATTTTCATTTTCTTCACCTCAAAAATATTATATCAGATTATATAATAAAATGCATAAAAAGAACTAAAATATTGTTTAAAGTTTATAATATACCTTGAAAATCATTTTTATCATTTTCACTTATTTCAAATATTTTTCTTGTTTTAATAGCTTCATAAAAAAGAGCCTTAAAATCAACTAATTTCTCATACTCATGCACTAATTTTAAATCAGGATGAATAACGGGATGTTCTGGTACAAAGATAGTACAACAATCAGCATATGGTCTAATACTTATATTATAAGTATCTATCTTTTTAGCCAAAGCAATAATTTCTAGTTTATCATAAGTACAAACAGGTCTTATAACTGGTATTTTAATACACTCATTAATTACTTTCATACTTTTAAGAGTTTGACTAGCAACTTGACCTATACACTCACCATTAATAATAACATGAGCGTTTATTTTACTTGCAACTATTGCACTTATTTGATACATAGCTCTACGCATCATTGTTATTAAATAATATTTAGGTATTTTCTTTAATATTTCTTCTTGAATCTTAGTAAAATTAATAACATGGATTTTTACAGTTCCATTATATAGAGATAATTTTCGAGCCAAATCTTTTACTTTATTAAAAGCCATTTGACTTGTATGAGGAGGTGAGTCAAAATAAATAGCTTCAATTTTAACACCTCTTTTAATAGCTAAATAACCAGCTACTGGAGAATCTATTCCTCCGGATAACATTAATAATCCTTTTCCTAAAGTAGATATCGGATAACCTCCTAAACCAGGAATTCCATTAAAATAAACAAAAACATCATTTAATCTAATTTCAACAAAAACATTTAAATCTACATTAGTCATTAACACTTTTTTATTATTAGTATTTTTGAGAATATGAGCACCAATTTCTTTTGCTATTTCAACACTAGTACCAGGATATTTTTTGTCACTTCTTTTAACAGTAACTCTAAAAGTTTCAAAAGTTTTATCCTTAATTAAAAATAATATTTTATTTTTAATTATATCTAGATCTTTATCATTTAATTTATAACCAACACATATTTCATGAATACCAAAAACTTCTTGCAACCTATTTAATACTAACTCTAAAGAAGAAGTTTCAATAACCATCCTACCATAATCATACGTTATACTAAAATCTAACCCTTCTAATTTATTTGTAATATTATTTTTTAAAGTTCTTAAAAAGAAATTTATATTATCATTTTTAGTAGATAATTCTGCATATTTAATTATTATAACTTTTTCCATTAATTAACCTGCCAAACTATTTAACATATTATAATTTTTATCAAAACTTAATAAAAACTTATTAATTTCTTCTGTAGTTGTAAGCGAAGATAAACTTATTCTTATTGTATGCTTTGCTCTTAAACTATCATTATATATTGCCATTACTGCTGGGGATACTTCCTCAGAAGAACACGCTGTTGATGTTGATAAATATATTTCATCATAATCAAAAGCATGAATTAGAGTCTCTGGTTTAATGTTCATAACCGATATATTTAATATATGAGGAATAGAATATTTAGTTTTATTTATTAATACTCCTTCATAAGTTGATAGTTTTTTGCAAATACTTTCATTTAATAGTTTAATATATTTTTCCTTTTTTTCAAGTTCTTCTTGAGAAAGCCTTAATGCTTTCGAAAACCCTACAATTAAAGGAAGAGCCGGAGTACCTGGTTTCAAAATATTTGTTTTACCAGCACCATATATAATTGGTGTTATCTTTATAGCATTATTTTTATATAACATAGCAATACCCTTAGGCCCATATATTTTATGCGAAGATAATGTTGCTAAATCAACATCATATAATGATACATTTATCTTTCCAATTGCTTGAGTCATATCACTATGAAAAACAGTATTACTATTTTCTTTTTTAATTATTTGTCTTATTATTCTAAGAGGCTGTCTTATACCCATTTCACTATTTACAGAACAAACACTAACTAATATTGTATCCTCTCTTATAAGGCTTTTTAAATGATTAAAATCAATCAATCCCTCTTCATTATTGTTAACATAACTTATTTCAAAACCAATTGATTTTAAATAATCACATATTACATAAATCCCAGGATGCTCAAGCTTAGATACAATAATATGTTTTCCTTTTTTATAATTTGAAATAGCTGTTCCTATCAAAGCCATGTTATTACTTTCAGTAGCTGATGAAGTATAAGTTATTTCATTTTCTAAAATATTAAAAATCTCTGCAATTTGTTTAGTTGCACTATCAAGAAGACTTTTAGATTTCAAACCAAGAGTATTAATAGAATTAGGATTACCTATAAAATCTTTAGTTGTCTTGTTCATTGCATCTAAAACTTCTAAAGAAACTGGGGTTGTAGAACTATAGTCTAGATATATCATATCTCCTCCTACTTATTACTTACATTAAGCAACTTTTTATATATGCCTGGCTCTACTATATTAATAGAACTAATCGCTTGCTTTAAACTACTCTTATAACTTCCCTTTAAAAATGATGCTTCAGCTTTTGTTAATCCATAATCAACTTCTTTATTAACCGTTCGATACCTGTTACCATAAACAATAGCCATTTCTGCCATTTTAGCTGTCTTTGTCATCTCATTTATAGTATTATAAACTTTTAAAACCAAATCCCTTGCAGTATCTACTCGAGTATTTAATGTTTTTATTGACATTGGTCTTTTTTCAAGCTCTAAAGTCATCGCATTTATTGCTTCAATTGCTTCATTTAATTCAATATAATATTCTTCCCTAATAACGGGAAGGTTATATATATTGGCTTTTTCTTTTGTTTGAAATAATATTTTCTTAATTTCCTCAAGTTGCCCTTTAGCTCTTAATTCATCATCTTTAAAAGAACTTAAATTTCTAATGGTAATATTTAATTTTTCTTCTGTATATATAAGTTTATTATTTATTTCATCCATTAAAGAATTTAATTTTGAAAAAGCCGTTTTACCCTCTCTAAAGAGTGCCATATTACTATCATAGGAAGTTTTAATATCAATTAATTCATCTCTTATCTCGGGAATAACTGAAACTTCTTCATCCGATAAATCATAATTATATTTAATTTCACCCATTTTCTTATATATTTCATTATTAATTTTCTCAAGTTTTGAAGATTTAATTAAAATGCTTCTAGAATAATCATCAAAAGACTTTCGAGCATTTCTTTCCTTTTCAAAATCATTATATAATGAATCAAAATAATCAAGAATTGTCTTAAGTTCAAAAACTGAATCCTCCACATCAAGAACATTTAATCTTTGAAAGATATTTTTTACTTTCTTTTTCGTTACATCTATATTATATGCGATTTTTAAATAATCAAGATTATATCCATCTTTATTCATCCTACCATAGATTTGTTTAATATCCGCTATTTTTTTAGGTATTAAAATTTGTCCTAATTGACATATTGTTTTAGTTTCACTTGTTACAGCCTTCAAATTAGCAACAATATTATCAATCGCTTTTACTATTTTACCAACTTCAGTATATTCGTTTTTCTCCATTGCTATTTCAAAACTAGCAAAAAGTTTATCAGCATTCTCAAATTGTAATTGTAAAGGGGTTTTTACTACTTCAAAATCATTTATATTGTCAGTATAAACATTCATTACATCTCGATATTCTGCCTTTAACTTAGTAATCTTTTCTCTATTTCTTTCTTCACTTAAAGTAATTTTTTTAATTTCATCAAGTAAAAAATCTGCTTTCGTTTTTAAAAAATTTAAATCCATTTCTGATTTAATTAAAGCAATTTTAAGTGCACGATAATCTTTATCATCATAATGTGTTTGAACTTCATTAATTGAATCAGTTATTTTTGGTATATCAGTATCTTTTATTTCATTAAAACGCTCTTTCCAATTATCATATTGTTTTTTTAATTCTTCATTATTAACTAAAGACTCTACTTTATTTAATTCACTTAAAATAGAGGCAGAAATTACAAGATTTTTTTGTCTTTCAAGTTCATTTATTTGCCTTGCAAAACGCTTTTTATTACGTGAACTTATTAAAAATAAAACAATTGCTATAATAAGCATTGTAACAACATAATAACTAACAGCAAACAAAAGAAACATTGATTTTGTCATCCCTTAACTCCTATTATAAATATGATATCATATTTTCTTTGAAAATTGAATAACAACCTTCTTATAACTGCTTTAAACAATATTATTATTTTAATTTCGTTATAATTTTAAAAACAGATGGCCCCATTTCTCAACTGATATTGGTTTTGTCTAACCCTTCCTATTTATATAAAGATTTTATTAATTGATTATACAATAATAAAATGAAATTTTGCGTAATTCCATTTTATTTTTATTTCTTTCCCAAAATTCTCTTGCTCTCTGGATCTGGCATAGTTATTTTATCAATTGTTATACTTTTAGCAATCTCTATTGCTGTTTCTAATGCCATAAAGATTGTTCCTTTTTGTTCATCTGTAACTAATCCTTTTTTACGATATAGTTTACCAGCAAAGTCATCAACTAAATTATATTCTAGACCTAGATAAGTTTAAAATTTCATCTTTCAATTCTTTTCTATCTATTACCTTTAACATCTCTAGCATAGCTTTCCTTCGTAATTAAAGGTGGCTCACTTGGCATTCCAATTAATATTAAATTTTTTTGAGCAACATATTCATTAAAAGTCATATCTCCTTCTTCCATTCGCAAAAAAGAACCATCTTAAGTATGACATACATACTTAATACTATTAATTTCCATATTATTAATTAAAGTTCTATAATCTGAATTATCCCCATATTTTACTTTAACTTGATCAAGACTCAATCTTTCTCCAAAAAAAATCCAATTAGAAACATTTGTCCTTTCACCATAATAAGTTTTTTCTCCATCAATAACCTCTTCTCTATCAAAGAAACGAAAACCTTGCATTTTACCATCATTATCAATTTTTGTTGGATCTCTTTCCACTACTTCTTCAATTACAGGTTCACTAACAATTATACCCCAATAAATTTTCTCAACATAACTTTTATTCAATTTTTCCATCGTTTGACTCCTTTCAATTAATTAACATATATTATATATATATATTTAAAATTTTGTCAATTTAAATAAAAAATGTTAATTTAAATCTGAAATGCAACATTTAATTCATCCAACTTATATTCAATTTTAACCTCCTTAATATAAATCTAACCAATTTACTCATTAGTAGCCTTCTTTATTTTAAACTTGTATTATAAAAAAAGAGAGTCGAAACTCTCATATATATAAATATTAAAACTTTTTTTGCTATTTTCCTTATTTCATAAGGATTTAAAATAATCATTATTAATAATAAAATTAAAACTTTATACTTATTTTAATTAATAACTTTCTTTCTTTTCCTTGAGGTTTGGTAATCTTCAAGAGGTTTAGAAAGTATATTATCTTTTCCAGTATAGTCTGATTTTATTTTTAATCCACATCTTTGACACATTATTTCCCAATATCTTGGATGGTGACAATAATAAACACCACGATCATCATCGTAATAATTTATTATTGTAACTGAATTATCAATTTCTTTTATTTCATCCTCAGGAACTCTTATCAAACGATAGCAAAGCTCCCATGGCAAAAAGTCGTGTCCTTCTTCCTGACATTTAGAAATAGGACTGATTTCTTCTTTAAGTTCTTTATATTCTTGCATAGCTTCTAACACCATATTATAAGCTCTTATTCTACTCTGTTTTAAATTCATACCAATAACTTCTGCATAATCATTTTCAATTCTTTCAATTATATGTACCATTTCTTTTTCAAGAGCAGAAATTTTCTCTTCAAAAGATCCTATAATATTAACATCTAATTTACGATTGTCTGCTTTAAACTCAGCAAGTTTAGTTTTATAAAAATTAATATCTTTCTGCAACTTAGTTAGTTTATCCATATATACGTTTTCTTCCGCTATACACGTTCTTCCTTCAATTTCCATCTTGGAAAATTTTTCTAATATAAAGGCAATTAACTTATCAAACAACTCTTTTTCATCTACACCATCTAAAATTTCAAAAATTTCTTTTATATTCATCTTTACCTCCACTTACATTTTAGCATTGGTAATTCTATGAGTCAAACTTTTACAAAAATTTGACAGTGTAATAGTTTTGCAACATCATTTAATCTTTTTTCTTTAAATAATCTATTACATTTATAGCAGCAAAAGTTCCATCGCTAACCGCAGTTGTTATTTGTCTTACATCTTTTTCCAAAATATCACCTGCTACAAATATATTATCTATTTTATTTTCTTTAATAAATCCATATTTATTTAAATGCTTTTTATCTACTAAATTAGATGATGGATCACTACCAATACTTAAAAATATCCCATCTACTTTAATGGCATCATGATTATCTAAGTGTATATTAATATCATCTGTTAATTTAGTGACTTTATTATTATAAATGACTTCAATATTTCCTTTTTTTAACACTTCTTCTACTCTAATTTTTTCACCATTTAGTTTATCTATGCATTGAATAATATAAACCTTCTTACATATATTAGATAATTCTAAAGCATTAATAACACCACTATTGCCACCACCTATAACCGCTACTGTTTTATTTTTATAAAAAGCACCATCACAAGCTACACAATAATGAATTTTTTCATTCTTATATTTATCTTCACCCGGAACATTTAATCTTCTTTGTAATAAACCACTTGCCATTACTATTGCCTTAGTTTTATAAGTCATAGTATTAGTTATAACACTATCTTTAGTAACTTTTATAACTTCTTCTAAATCAACATCTCCACCTAAATTTAATACTTGTTCTAACATCTTACTTGCTAGTTCACCACCGCTAATACTAACATATCCTGGATAATTTTCTATTTTGGGACTAAATGCCATTTGACCACCAATTTTATTTTTTTCCAATACTAATACTTTATATCCAGCACGAAGCAAATATATAGCAGAAGTAAGGCCCGAAGGCCCTGCTCCGATTACTACTACATCATACATATTAATAATTCTCTGTAAATAGTTTTATATTAGATGCATTTTTATGTAAAGTGATTTCGCCATCTTTAATTACTACTAAAGTAGGAGCCTCTGTTACATTCATATCTTTAGTTTTCTCTATTTCTTTTTCAGCATCTACCCATTTGTATTCTATTTTCTTTTTTTCTAAAAAGTTTTTAGCTAAAGTACAGTTCGGACATTTTTCTGTTCCAAATAACATGATTTGATCTTTCCTTCTAGTTTTTTTTGTTTCATTTGCTTTTTCTTTTATATCTTTTTTATTAAGCTTTGACTTTTTCAAATCATATTCTTTTCTTTCCCTATACTCTTCAGTTTTTCCAATATTCCAGTTTTTAACCGGTCTATAATAACCTGTTATTCTACTATAAACTTCCATTTCTTCACCACATTTTGGGCACTCTTTTATTTCGCCTGAAAAGTATCCATGATTTTGGCAAACCGAATATGTAGGAGATAAAGTATAATATGGTAATTTATAATTATCACTAATAGTTTTAACAAGTTCTGCTGCACTCTTCCAATCTGTAACTCTCTCTCCTAAAAAAGCGTGAAATACAGTTCCTGAAGTATATAAAGTTTGTAATTCATCTTGAATATCTAAAGCTACAAAAATGTCTTCAGTAAATCCAACTGGTAAATGTGAAGAATTTGTATAATAAGGTTTATCATCACATTCACTTGCTGTTATTATATCCGCATACTTTTCTTTATCATGTTTAGCAAATCTATAAGTTGTAGATTCGGCTGGCGTTGCTTCAAGATTATATAAGTCTCCAAATTCTTCTTGGTAATCACTTAATTTTTCTCTCATAAATGTCAAGACTTCTTTAGTAAATTTTTGAGTTTCAGGATGTGTTAAATCTTTTTGTAACCAGTTAGCATTTAAACCAACTTCATTCATACCTATTAATCCAATGGTACTAAAATGATTATCGAAAGTTCCTAAATATTTTTTAGTATAAGGATATAAACCCTCATTTAATAATTTAGCAAGAACATTCCTTTTTACTTTTAAACTTCTAGCACTAATATTCATTAATTTTTCTAATCTTTTATAAAAATCTTTTTCATTTTCTGCTAAATATGCAATTCTTGGCATATTAATTGTAACCACGCCTATTGAACCAGTTGATTCTCCTGAACCGAAAAATCCACCTGATTTCTTTCTAAGTTCACGTAAATCCAAACGCAATCTACAACACATACTTCTTACATCACTCGGCTCCATATCACTGTTAACATAATTTGAGAAATACGGTGTACCATATTTAGCAGTCATTTCAAATAATAACTTATTGTTTTCTGTTTCACCCCAATCAAAATCTTTAGTAATTGAATAAGTTGGAATTGGATATTGAAAACCTCTACCGTTTGCATCTCCTTCAATCATTATTTCAATAAATGCTTTATTAATCATATCCATTTCTTTTTGAACATCTTTATATTTAAAGTCTACTTGTTTACCACCAACATAACAATCAATCTCAGCTAAATCATTTGGTACTTTCCAATCTAATGTAATATTAGTAAATGGTGCTTGTGTTCCCCATCTAGATGGAGTATTAACACCATATACAAATGATTGAACACATTGTTTTACTTCTTTATAATTTAAATTGTCTATTCTAACAAAAGGTGCTAAATAAGTATCAAAACTTGAAAACGCTTGAGCACCGGCCCATTCATTTTGCATAATACCTAGAAAATTAACCATTTGATTACACAATGTAGATAGGTGTTTCGCTGGGCTAGAAGTTATTTTACCAGGAACTCCACCTAGACCCTCCATAATTAATTGTTTTAAACTCCAGCCAGCACAATATCCTGTTAACATTGATAAATCATGAATGTGAATTGCTGCACTTCTATGAGCATCAGCCACTTCAGGATCATATACTTCACTTAACCAATAGTTAGCAGTAATTGCACCCGAATTACTTAAAATAAGACCCCCCACCGAGTATGTAACAGTTGAATTTTCCTTTACTCTCCAATCGGTTACATTTACATAACTATTTACAACTTCTTTATAGTCAAGCAAAGTATTTTCAACATTACGTACCTTTTCACGATTCTTTCTATACAAAATATATGCTTTAGCTACATTAGTATAGCCTGCTTTACTTAATACTTCTTCAACACTGTCTTGTACATCTTCTACACCAATGATATTATCCTTAATTTTAGGTTCAAAATCAGCGGTAACTTTAAGAGCTAAAAAATCAAGCACATCCTCACTATATTTTATTTCTGTTGCATCAAAAGCCTTTCTCATTGCATTTTTAATTTTTTCAATTTCAAAAGCAACTATTTTATTATTTCTTTTTCTTATTTTATACATTTTTTCTTCCTCCCTTTTCTGTATAACCTCTTATTTCAAAGTGATCATAACTTTCTTTATAACTATAAAGTAAATTTAAGTCTTCAACAGTAAAACTTGTTAAACCACTTTTAATAACCGTATCTCTATCTTCAAAGTTTTGAAGATAATATTTACTCCCCTGAGTAAAATCTATTAATTTTCTTATATCTTCTAAAGTATGATATTCTTTTATAATAGTGGTTCTAAATTCATAATCAACTTTTCCTTTTTTTAAAATATCAATACTTTTTTTAACATTATCTATATTAACTTTGGCATTAGCTGTTTGATTATATTTTTCAAAAACATTTTTAATATCCATGGCTACATAATCAACTAACTTTAATTCTATTAATTCTTGTAATAATTTTGGATTAGAACCATTAGTATCTAACTTCACTTTATAACCAATTTCTTTAATTTTAATTATAAAATCTAATAATCCTTTTTGAATAGTAGGCTCCCCGCCACTAATTACTACTCCTTGTAAAATGTTCTTTCTTTTTTCTAAATAAGCAAATATTTCATTATGATCTATTAAAGGAACTTCCACATCTAATACTAAACTAGAATTTTGACAGTACCTACACCCAAAATTGCACCCTTTAGTAAACAATACACATGCAAGCTTACCAGGATAATCAAGAAGGGTTAACTTATTAAAACCTGCTATTTTAGGCATCAAATCCCCCATTAAAATATTCACTAGCAAATCCTATATAAGCACTTTTATCAGTTACTCCCTTAATCTCACCATATATAGCTTTATCCATTGATAAAAACTTGCTTCTCACATTTTCTAAATCAATATTACTTAATCTAAAGTTAAGTCTAGTTTCTTTTGTATACTCACATATATATTTAGTAATAAATTTTAGTATTTCTTCTTCCTTTATATTTAATAAAAAAGCACATTCACTTAAACCTACCAAATTAATATTTAATGTTCCATTTTTAATAACTTTTCTAATTCGCCCACCTCCAGATAGCTTCTCATCTTCTTTAATTAGGGAATTAGAAAATGAATATTTATAACTTTCTTTATGCTTATTAGCAATCCCTTCAAAAGTTTGTAACAAATGACCTTTTACCAAATCCAACATACTAACCAAGTCTTCTTTAAATGCTTTATTATAAGTTCTATGAATAAGACCAAGTCTTGTTAAATTCAAACTAGAGTTAGCTAAAATCATTCTTCCTAATGCCTCTTTTTCATGATAAATATTGTCTTTAATAATCATTTTGTCTTTAAATGATGAATTGTTTGTTATGTACATGTTTTTGCCTTTTATAACCTTTTTAAAAGTACCAATACTTACATTTTTATAAGCTTCATTATTTTTAATAATGTCATAAACAACATTGGTAATAATATTATCTTCCTTTAAAATAATTGTATAATTAGAATCATTAATACCAACCCCATTTTCATCTAAAGTCTTTATTAATTCTTTAATATGTTTAGTTAGATATTCAATAAGTTTGTTTTGACTTAAATTCATACACTTTGTAAAAACCTTTTTAACTTCATCAGTTAATAAATAATCGCTGTATTTATTAATATTAATATTTAAATCTTCTTCTTTAAATATTAATTCTTCAATCTTTTTTATATTTATATAAGGTAATAACCCACTTAATTCAAAATAACAATTAATAAAGCCTATTAATATTTTTTGATATTTATATAATGCATAGTCACTAATAACTAAATCAAAATTATCTATTAATACCTCATTACTTACCTCTTCTTTTAATCCTAGCAAAATGTTGGCTAAAAAAGAAAAATATGAGCCTTTAAATTCTAAATTAGAAATATCGACATTCACACTAGTGACAACCATTAAAGCATATGAATCTAATTCATGAATATAAATCAACCCTTCTTCATGTGCTTTAACATATTTATTATCAATTAAATAACTTTTAGCAAACTCTGAAGAAACCGTTTTACCAAACAAATTTAATACACTCATAGGTCTATCGCTTTCTTTAGTCTCAACTGCTAAAATAAGTTTTTCGATAGCTTTTACAAACTTATGTTGTTGCTTAATAGAAAAAGCTTCCCTAGATGAAGTTCTTTTCATACGATAAGTACTAAAAGATTCATATACATCTATATATTTACTATTTTTCAACTCTTTTTCTATTAAATCCTGAATATCTTCAACATTAATAGTTTTCCTATCACAATAATCAATCTCAATTTGATTTAATACGTTTCCGTATACTAAATTTATATCTTTTTCATTATATTTATCGCTAGTGGCATCAAATGCCTTCTTTATAGCAAGAGCAATTTTTGCACCATTAAAGGGAACTCTTTGCCCACTTCTTTTAACTATTATAAGTTCATTTAAAACCAAACTCATATATCGCCTCCCACTAGTATTTCAATCTTACTAAATTACCTCCTCTGTGTCAATGTTTTTTTAACAACTTTTTTTATTTTTCATTTTATTTACATTTTTAAAATTTAAAAATTTTTAAAAAAAACATTTCTTACAGAACTTATAATTATAAACATTTAAAATAACAAGATTATGAAGCGTTATATAATATATGACTTATTATAGATGATATTTAATCTATATCCATTATGCTACAATAAGCTTTTAAACCCCAATAAAATCGCGAATATGACGATAATTATTATTGTTCAATTACTAATACAATCTAATTTCATATATTCTTCCTAAATAACCAGTATTTAAAAATATATAGTTGCAAATGTAAAATCAACTTGCTACTAACATATTATCATTTAGAATGAATTTTTCATATTATATATAACAGAAACACACAAAAAAGTTTTAAAAAAAACAAAACTAAATAAATTGATCAAGATACAATTATAATATCATTAATAATGCCTAAAATTAGTTCTTTAATTCTAATATTTTTTTAAAAATATTTATTTTTGAACTTTTTTGTCTTTAAAATAAATTTATTTAATTTCAATTATTATACAACCTTCTTGCAATTGTCGTTGCTATTTTAAATTGTTTATTTTTTCTTCAAGATTATTTAAATTATTAGGATCAATAATATCAACAAAGCCACACTCTAAATATTCTTTGTCATTTAAAAAATTAATATTTCTTTTGATAATCATTGTTGGAATATCATATTTTTTATTCTTTTTTAAATTTTTAAACCGTTTTATTCCATCATAAATTTCCGCTTTTTCGTCCAAAATTACAACATCATATTTTTTATTTTTTTGTAGTTTATAAAAAGCTTCTTTTGTATCATCAATCACAAACTCTTCCTTATTAAATATCTTTGCAAATTTTCTTTTTATAACTTCATCATCTGTATTTAATAAAATTTTAAACTTACCAATATATTTTTTAACAGTATAATCCATCCTTTGAATTTTCGAATTTTTATTCACTTTTATTGCCTGATCTAAAATTATTTTGATTTCCATTCCAGCGCTATCAATACTATTAACTAGTAACGTTCCTCCCATTGTTTTCAGCAATGTTTCACATAAAGTAAATTTAGAATCATTGTTATTCCTCTCATCTCTATAACCACTATCTATTATAGAAATATATAATCGACATACGTCATTTTTAATAACATTATCAACTTTTAATTCGATAAAACCCTCATCAGAATGTTTTAAGGAATCATCCAATATCGTTTTTAAAACGCTTTTCAGCTGATAAACATCTCCATACAACAATGGAAGAGTATTTGCAAAATCACATCTAAAATCAACACTAAGCTCTTTATTTTTTATATTATTAGAATATGCTATTTGTAATTCATTAAACAACTTATTAGGATCATATATACTATTAATCATTTTTAATTTATACTTATCAATCTCAGCAATATTTAAAGCTTTATCTACTACATTAAGAATATTATCTGACAATAAAGATATATTTAGGCATCCATTTTTTATAACCTGAATATCTTCCTCTTCTAGGTTTTGTTTACTTATTTTTCTAACTTTAGATATAGGATTTTTTATTTCTTGAGCTATATCTAAAATAAATTCTGCCTTCTCTTCATTCATCAAATCAGAACGCTCTTTTGCTCTTTTATATTCTGTTAATAATATAACATCGGGATTTTCTATAGTAAAATACATTAATAAAGTGTTATAAGATACAATAAAAGTTGCCAATAATACCTCAGGATTCTTATATTGAAAAACTACCCCTAAAACAAAAAATATTATAAAGGTTATTATCGGTGTATATCTTTTATCAATAATATTCTTTATATTCTTTATAATAAAGTAAAGTACAATTAATGTATAAACTAATGCAAGCAAATAAGTTAAATGAACACTTGCACCAGAAGTATATATTTTAGAAGGCTCACTTACATACTCCATATCAAGAAGAAACATTATTATTGTACAAATAGTAGAAAAAATTATTAAAGACCACTTTAATACTCTCCATTTTTTTAATGTTATATCTTTCATCGAAATATTAATGATATATAATGCAAATGTCGTACCCCACACAATTAAATAAGTTAAATGTATTTTGGGAATTAATAATAATATTGTTGAAGCAAATGCCTCATGTCTTAAAACAATTAAATAAGTAAAAAAGGTAATAATTGTTCCAAGAAATGAAACAAAAACCATTATATCATATAATTTGATTTCAACACTTTTTACTCTTCTTTTTGAAAAATACGTAATTAATAACAATGTACTAATTAAAAAAGCACATACATTGTATGGATTTACATTCTTTAAAAACACGCTTATCACACTACTTTCTTTTTCTTACTGGTTTTTCTTTTAAAATTGGAAAAGAGGGAGAATCTTTAAATATTACATCTAAATCCTCAAATGAAAACTGTTCATAATACTGATAATCTTCTTTTCCTAATAATGTATATTTTATATCATCTATTTGACAATAAGCAAGAGCTTTATCTCTTTCTGATAGTTTTGTTAAACTAAAAACATCTATCTCATTTATTACTTTAGCAAAATTATCTTTGGGATCTTTTAATTTTATAAATGCAGTTGGTATATCACCCTCAATCCCCTTTTCTTTTATTCCGACAACAATACAACTTTCTACTCTTGGATCTGATAAAACAACCTTTTCAAGAGGGCTTGCATGAACCGTATGTCCATCTGGTCTATCCATACATCTTTTGTAACGGTCTATAAAATATAATGCTCCTTTTTCATCAAAATATCCTTTATCACCAGTTCTATAATATTTCATTCCCTTTTGATCATAGACAGTACATTTTTCCGTCTCTTCTTCATTATTTAAATATCCCAACATCATTGAAGGCGAATTAATACATATTTCTCCTACTTCACCAATTGGCAATTCTTTTCCTGTTACCGGATCTATTATCATTCCAGAACAACCTAATAAAAGATACCCTGAACTAGTCGGATCATATTCCCCAAATTCATCTGAAGTTGCTGACGCGCAACCTCCAAGCTCAGTGGCTCCATATCCTATCTTTATTTTAACACCTTTTGCACCATGCGTTTCCAAAAATTCATTAGTTTCCAGAATTAATTTTAAATCGCTTTCAGATCCGCCGACTACCGCCCTTTTCAAGAAAGAAAAATCAACGTCATTAACATTTTGATTTTTAATTATAGTCCCATAAAACCTTGGAACTCCTAAAGAATTAGTAGGACGAAAACGTTTTAATAAAAGATCAAACTCATTAGGATTATATTTAGGAAGTGCGATAATATTCCAATTTCTACACAAAGAATTATGCATTCCAGCTCCTGAACCATATACTACAAAAAACGGAATTGCTGCTAAGAAAGTTTCCCCTTTTTCATATGATTCTGGATTTGTTCCGAACGTCATTTGTTCCACCGTAGCATTATAAGACTCATTAGATAGCAAAGCACTTTTTGGAGTTCCACTAGTGCCACCTGTATAACAAACCGAAAAAGGTTGATTTTCTTCATATTCTGTATCTAAAGTCCCACTAAAATTATTTCCGTATAAATTTATAAAATCTTCATCTAAAAGATATTTTTTATCTGACTTTAGTCGTTTTTTTAATTTAAACATCATTTCTTTATATTTTAATACTAAATATATCTTCTTTGAATCAAAATCAGCAACATCAAAATCCATGGATCTTACCGCAGGTATTGCAAGAATATTATCTACCCTAATTTTATCTTCTATTGGTTTAATTTTAGAATCAAGTATCTCTAAAGAGGAAACAATCATTTTAGAATTTGAATTAGTTGCATAATGTAAAATTCCTTCTGGATTTGTTCTTGGATCAACTAAGTTAGCAACCGCCCCAATTCTATTTAAAGCATATTTTATATATATTGTTTCTGGAATATTTGGTAAAGTCAATGTCACAAAATCGCCTTTTCCAATTCCATAATTTTTAAATGCTTTAGCATATTTTTCTATTTTAGAAAATAAGTCAGCATATAAAATTACATTTCCAAAATAAGTGATGGCAGTATAGTTTAGTCCCTCTTTTGCTTTATTATACATATAATTGTATACTTTATCTTTAGAATTTAAAATAATCTCTTCAGGACTTCCTTTAGGATATAATTTTCTATGAGGTTGTAGCTCAGAATATAGTCTAGTTTCGCTCATATTCAAGACCTCCATTTGCAAATATATTATATCATTATTATCGTCTTGTTATCAAATTTAATTGCTTTTTCACATGAAATATACTATAATTAACTTGTTTTACACGCCCATAGCTCAACTGGATAGAGCGTTAGACTACGGATCTAAAGGTTGGGGGTTCAAATCCCTTTGGGCGTGCCATAAATAATAACCGTCATAAGACGTTAAAAAATGCAACTTATCTTGTTGCATTTTATTTTTACTTATCAAATTGACACCTTTAATCCAAACTGTTATTATAATGAACAAATGGACAATTAAAATGATTAATATTGAAAGCTTAAAAGATTATATAAATATCATTCCCCAAAAACAATTAATGTCACTTGCCGAAAGAATATACATGATAACAGATAATATTCGTGAAGATTATCCTAATCATAAAACGTGGTACTTTGAAAAACAATTACCCGAAACTATAAAGAGTGATAAGCGAAACATTTTATTTGTCAAAAATCCAAATGATAAAGAAGAAATAATTGCTATGGCTTGTTTGAAAAGAACTAAATTTGAACGTAAAATATGTACATTATATGTTATTAATCAATGGAAGGACAAAGGAATTGGAATGGCATTAGTACAAAAATCAATAGACTGGTTGGGTACAAATAAACCCTTAATAACATTTCCAGAATATAAATTAGAATTGTTTAGGTTATATATTGATATGTACAATTGGAAATTAAAACAAATAGTTCCAGGTTTTTATAATGACAAACATTGTGAATTATGTTTTAATGGTACTTTAACTAATGAAAATGATAAAAATATAAATATCCACAAACTTAACGGTATAGGTAGAATTTTAAAAAATAACAAAAAATAATTTTAATTTTTGTTACAAACTGATATAATGTGTTTGCTAGTTCCTTTGGAGTCTGACTTTATAATAGTCAATATTATGGAGGAAGATGGAATTATTTATATACTTAGATGAAAGCGGATCTATACATTCTAATAGTAAAACTAACTATTTTGCAGTTGGGGGATTTTTAATTTCAAAAAAAGATAAAAATAAGGCTATATCAATCTATAGAAAAAATAATAAAACGATAAAAGATAATCGAGGATATCCCCTTAATATGGAATTAAAATCATATCATTATACTGACCAAGAAAAAATCCGTATATTTAATGATATTCAACAAATAAACTCATTTGTTGGTATTAGTGTTATTTTTAATAAACCTAAAATGAAAAAGAAAATTATTAAATCTAATGTCTTTTTTAATTATGCTGTTAAAATATTATTAGAAAATAATATTTTCCCGTTTTTAAGCAAAATAAACTATGTTTTTAATATTATAATTGATAATCGTAATATCAAGGTTGGGGATTTAAAAGATTTAGAAAGATATTTAAATACTGAATTTATTTTATATAACTATAAGTTTATCATTAAATATTATGATTCTTCATGTAATTTTGGTATCCAGTTAGCAGATCTTTGCGTTAACACTATATATAATTATTATAAAAACAAAAAGATTGTGAAAGCGGTAATGCCATATCTGAAATACAATAAATTTTTTATAACAACGTTTCCTTCTTCTGAAGTGTTTGGAAAAATATATATTGACTAGTTTTTTTACACATGATAAAATCATTTTACAAGACCTAAGGCAAGTAGCTAAATGCTAAGAGTATGTTAAGTACTCTACCCCTTAGGCATTTTGTTTATAAGACTTGTAATTTATTCAATTTAGTTGTATAATTTATCTTGTCAGCGAGAAGTAGCACAGCTTGGTAGTGCACCACGCTTGGGACGTGGGGGTCGCAGGTTCAAATCCTGTCTTCTCGACCATTAAAATACAAACTCTCTTTATGAGAGTTTTTTATTTGACTATAATATCGTTTTTTCACAACTATAACCCTTCGAAATATAGTGTTGTTCAACCTCATCTACCTCTGTTGGAAATAAGCCATTATATTCATTATCAAGTTCTTCTTTACTTATCAATTTATTGTATTTTATTACAAACTCTGATTCTGAATAAACTATATAATAATCTAAATCTCCATCATATGCTAATTTTCCATTCTTAGAATTTAATAAATTATTATAAAAACTTTTTTCATCATATGTAACATCTTTTTGATTTATACATGCACCAAAAGTGTTATTATCTTCATCAATAGCATATATATAACTATCTATATCTTTACTACATTTTAAATAGTAATTAGGAGATTTCTCAGTTACATATAATAATGATGTAATTTTATCATTAATACCCTCACCAAAAATATTTATTTCAACGGGATAAATTGAATTAGGAATAGCTAAATTATCCTTTAATATTTTAGCATCAATAAAGGTATATGTATATGGAGAAAAACTTTTTACAAAACGTTCTGGCATTACATTATCGTTTTGATTAACAATTGTTAGCTCGGTTGTAATATTTTTATTTTCATATTCTTCAACAGATAACATTCCTTCATATTTCATATTATTACACTCTAAACCATATGAATATTGGCCTACTTTAGAACCATCAATATTTTGAGCATCAATTTGACAGTTTTTAAAACTTTCCTTTAAATATTCATTAATATTTGTCCCTACAACAACTCTTCTTTCATTAAGTTTAATTGTTTTATTAATAGGGTTTATACCACCCTTTTTACTGTTAGCAAGACTTAAATAATAATAAACCCCAAACCCAACTCCAGCCATTAATAAAATAATTATTATTGTAAAAACTATCTTTTTTAAAAGATCATGAGGTTTTTTATCTGGATTCGGAGTACTTCCTTTCATTTTTCTATCTTGTTTTATATCAATTTGTGGCGTTAAATCATCTAAAGATTCTATTGTAACAAGAGTAGTTGGATCTATACCAACATTTTCATTATTGCCGCTAAACATATCATTCACATTAATCAGCCCCTTATCATAATAATTATATCATTTACAATAATAACTTCAACATTAATTTTTATATACACTATCTAGTCCAAAATATTCTTCTAAAGAAATATAATCACCATTTCCCTTATACAATTTTAAAGCTATCTCTTTTCCAACATATCTAATATGCCAAGACTCATACTTGTACCCCGTATAATCTGTTGCATTTTCGGGATATCTTATAATAAAACCACATTTATAGGCATTATTTTTTATCCAAATCGCCTCTTTAGTATTAGTAAAAGAATTATTAACCGGAGAAATATCAATTGCAAGTCCAGTTTGATGTTCTGAAAATCCTGGTCTTGCAGAAAATGTATCTGCCTTTTCTTGCCCATCCCTTTTAATATAGTTAGTATATAATATATTTTGAAAACCATAAGAGCGATAACACGTTCCTACTTTAATATTCATCCCTTCTTTATTAAGGTCCTTAACCATGTCATCATAAGCATTTTTAACATAGTCTATTACGGGACAATTATCAATTTTAACTAAATTGCTAGGAACATAATCTTTTGGAAGCGAATAACTTTTATTAACAATAATTAAATTATTAACTTTTGTTATTCCATTTTCAGTAATAATTGTATAACCATTTTTACTTTTAGTAATCTTTGCATCTTTACTTATTATTCTCAAAGTTATTTCTTTTTGAGTTTTATTCATTCCTTTATCAGCTGCAACAATAATAATTTTATATTCGCCAAGCTTATTTAAATCATAATCTCCTTCAACAGAAATGTTTACATCATCTTTACTGTCTTCAGTTATCTTTACAAGAGATTTTATATCACACTTTTCTTTAACCTTACATATAATTTCTTGTTCATCGATAACCGGAGGTTTTATATCTTTAACTGTCAGTGATATCTTATAATTAATATTCTTACACTTTACTGTAATATTATTCTTCTTATGAAAATAATTTATATTATTATCAAAATTAATTTCTTCACATTTATTCAAATATCTTTTTTTAATAAAGTCTTTTTTACGCGGTAATTTATCACCAATATTTATAGTAATATTATCAGTTATGAAAATACTTTGCTTTTTAAAACCAATATAATAAAGACATATTATTGCTATTATAATAACTACTATTAAATAAATAAATTTATTAATATTTTTCATAATACCACCTTAACAAAGTAATTTAAACTCATTACCTCGATCTTCAAATTTATCATATTGATCCCAACTTGCTGATGCGGGAGAAAGAAGGACTATTTCTTTTTCTTTAACACTCTTCTTAACCTCTTCCATCGCTTTTTGCAACGTTTTACACTCTTTACACTCTATTTTCATTTGGTTTGCATAATCGGTGATTCTTGTTGACACCTCTCCAATTGCATATATGACTTTAACATTTTTTATATAATTATCAAGTTCATGAAAATCTTGCTTTCTTTCCATCCCTCCCAAAATAAGATGGATAGGATCTTTAAATGATTTTAATGCTACTATTGTTGATGTTGGATTAGTAGCTTTTGAGTCATTATAATACTTAACACCGTTTTCTTCTTTAACAAATTCAATACGATGTTCTACCCCATTAAAATTATTTAAAACGTCATAAATAATTTTTTTATTAATACCAAAATAATTTATAACTAATAATGCTGCCATGATATTTTCATAATTATGTAATCCTTTGATTTTTATATCATTTATATTAATTATTTCTCTTCCATTAATAATGATTGTTCCATCTTTGGCAACATAAGATTGCTTACTATTAAAAAAGAGTTTTTTAGACAAAATATTTTTATAAGTTTTTCTACTATCTTCATTAGTATAATTCAATATTGCCAAATCATCTTTAGTATGATGATTAAATATTTTAGACTTAATTTTAATATAATTTTCATAAGTACCATGAAAATCCAAGTGAGTAGGATAAATATTAGTAATAACACTAATATTTGTTTTAAAGTCCTTAAAATTTGCTAGTTGGTGATCAGATATTTCTAATAATAAAACACTATTTTCATTTACCATAGGAACAATCTCGCTTAAAGGATATCCTATATTACCCCCAAGAACAACATTTATCTTCATCATTTTTAATATTTCATAAACAATTGTTGTTGTTGTTGTTTTGCCGTTTGAACCAGTTATACCAATAATAAATACCTCTTTTGGCAAATAATGGTATGCAACTTCCATTTCATTTAGCACTGGTTTTGCTAGTTTATTTGCTTTTAAAACAGTTTCATGATAAGGCATTATTCCTGGGTTTTTAATAAGAACATCAAAAGTATTATCAAAATAATCATTCGGTTTATCTGTTTGAATAAACTTTACACCAAGACTTTCTAATTCCTTAATTTTATCTTTATCTTGAGCAGCTTGGTCCACAACCAAAATATCGTTTTTATTAGCTAAAAGTTTTGCTACACTATAACCACTTCTTGCCATTCCTAAAACAAATATTTTTTTATTCTCGTACATAAAACACCTACTTTATTTCTGCTCTAATTCTTCTTATACCAGCTGCAGATGCCTCTTCTTTAGTTATTTTAAAACTACCAATTTCTTTTGTGCTTTTAACATGTGGACCTCGGCAAATTTCTTTTGATATATTACTAATACTATATACTGTAACAATATCGGGATAACGATCAGCAAACTCACATTCAGCACCACTTTTTAAAGCTTCTTCCTTAGGAAGTTGTTCAAAGTTAATTGGTAAATCTTCCTTAATCCATTTATTAACTACGTTTTCAATTTCAGTTTTTTCTTCATCAGTTAACTTGCGATCAAACGAAAAATCAAAACGAAGTCTTTCTGAAGTAATATTTGATCCTCTTTGATGAACATCATTACCAAGCACTTTTTTTAATGCTGCATTTAATAAATGTGTTGTGGTATGATATTTAGTTTCCATTTCGCCACTACCACCAAGACCACCTTTAAATTGGCCTGCAGACGTTGTTCTAGATAATTCTTGATGAGCTTTAAAACATTCCTTAAACCCATCAGTATCAACTTTTAAATTTCTTTCTTTTGCAAGTTCAGAAGTAAATTCTATAGGAAAGCCAAAGGTATCATACAAACGAAAAGTAGTTTTTCCATCAATATCTTTATTAGCTACTTTTTCAAATTCTTTTAAGCCTTTTTCTAAAGTTTTTACAAATTTATTTTTTTCTTGTTTTAATACTTCCAAAACAACTAATTTATTATCTTTAACTTCTGAATAATACTTTTCATATTTACTTATAATAATTAAAGCAATCTCTTTTTCAAAATCACTATTTAAATCAATACCTAACTCTTTTGCAAAACGAATTGCTCTTCGAATAAGTCTTCTTAAGATATATCCCTGACCTACATTTGATGGTTTAATACCCGCATAATCAGCAGCAATAAAAACAGCAGTTCTAATATGATCAGCAATTATACGCATATATCTTTCATTACCTTTATATTTTTTATTAGATATCTCTTCAATCTTATTAATAACATCTATAAAAATCGAAGAGGTATAATTATCATCTGTTCCTTCTAGGATGGCAGTTACTCTTTCAAAACCCATCCCTGTATCTACATTTTTATTACTAAGTTCCTTAATAGTGCCATCTTCTAGATGATCGTATTGCATAAAAACATCGTTCCATATTTCTACCCAACGTGAATCTTTTGGATCAAATTTCTTTGGAACAGGATCATTACTTCTCCAATAAAACATTTCTGTATCAGGGCCACATAAGCCAGGAAGCTCTAAATTAGGCCACCAATTATCTTCTACCAAAGCTACAATTCTTTCATCTGGAATACCTAAACTTCTCCATATCTTATAAGACTCCACATCTTTGGGAGCAATTTCATTACCAGCAAAATATGTAATCGCTAGTTTTAAAGCAGGTATATTAAGAACTTCTGTTAAAAATTCATAACTCCATATTATAGCCTCTTTCTTAAAATAATCACCAAGTGACCAACTTCCAAGCATTTCAAAAAAAGTATGATGGTAAGAATCTCCAACTTCTTCAAGATCGGTAGTTCTAATACATTTTTGATAATTACATAATCTTTTACCAAGCGGATGTTCCTTTCCCTTTAAATATGGAACAAGAGGCTGCATTCCTGCAGTATTAAAAAGGACTGTATTATCATTTTCCGGTACAACTGGACCACTTGGAATATGAACATGTCCTTTACTTTCAAAAAAATCTATAAACAAGTCCTTCAGGTTCATTCAATCTCCTCCAATATTTTAAATACTTTATCTTTCAAATTATCCATAACATCATTTGCTATTGTATAATCAAAATCCATATAATCTTCAAGTGCATTTTCAGTAATATGAGATTGTTGTTCTATAGTAAGCTTACTTTGAGCAAACTGATTAACAACATATATTGCATATACATCATCAAAACTCTCTCTTATCTTATCTATTTCTCCCGGCATGCGAACATCACTAATAATAAGGTTTTTAACATAATTTCTATAAACAGCTATATCCTTTATCATATTTGATGTAAAATAATTAGGGTTTTCTTTTCTAATTACATCGCCAATTTTTTGCATAAAATCTCTCGGTTTATTGGCAGATGTTCCATCCCAATCAGTTAATTCTAATGCAAAATTTTTGATATATTTACTATAACTTGTAATAGCAGATTCTTCCAGTTTATAAATGTAATATTCTTTTATTAATCTTGCCACTTCATTTTTACCACTGCCACTTTTTCCTGCTATTAAAAAAATTCTCATAAACTTTTCCTCCTTTATAACAAAAAAAGATAATACCAAGGAGTGCTATTGCACGGTACCATCCTTTATTTTACTTATTTAATTTTAACGATTTACACCGATTAATCTCCAAAAGTAGCATTGTATATTTTCTTGATCTTTTTCACCACCCAAGAACTCTCTTTTTAAAAATAATATACAAAATCTTTTTTCAACAATTACACTACAAATATATCATAATTAGCCCAATTTAACAATCTTTAAACTATTATTTATAATATTTAAAAAGAGTTTTATTCTAACTCTTTCAAATTTACTATTGTTTGACCTAAATTCCAATTATCTTGTTTAAAAGTTATTACATTAGGATTATTCTTAAGAACCCTATGAACTTCTTTTCTTAAAACACTTGAACTTTTCCCATGAATAATAATGGCTTCTTTGTTATTCAGTAACACTTGGTCCTTAATAAAATCATTAACTAAAACCTCAACCATAGAAAATATTTCCCCATGCAAATCCAGTTTAGGTGTTTTACTAGTTATCATTGGGATGATGGAACTTGTTCTTGGGTTGCAACATTTGTTTGAGTAGTAACAGTATCAGGATATTTTTGTTTAAAGTAAGCCATAATATCACTTAACTCTGGAACACTTGCATGAACCCCTACCTTGGTTGTTGAAAGACCAGCAGCAATATTCGCAAATGTAATTGTTTTTTCCAAATCATAACCTTGACATAAAGCATAAGCAAATGAGGCATGGAAAATATCTCCCGCTCCAGTTGTATCAATTGCTTCTACTTGTATTCCTGGCATTACTTTTATTTGGCCATTTATCATATATAAAGCCCCTTTATCTTCGATTGTTACTACTATCTCTTTACCGGGGAATTTATTAACTAATTTTGAAAACACCGTTACCATACTTTGAGCATTATTAAAATCAATTTTATCTCCTGCAACACTTTCAGCAAATGTTTTTGAAGCTAAAATATATTTACTATATTTACATAACTCAAGAGTATTTTGATCGCTTACTTCAGCATCCAAAATTGTAATTTTATCTTTAAATTTATTAATTGCTACTAATGATGCACCATAATCCTTACTATCAACTATAACTACATCGGGGTTGATTGGAAAATCAGTCTTTTTTAATAACAAATCATCTTTTGCCACTTTATAAACCGTTCTTGTTTTCTCTGTTTTATTTATTATTATAAAAGCTAAGTGCGTTCTTTTTCCATAAGCTGTTTCTATATACTCGGTATGAACACCCACTTTTTCTAAATCTCTTTTTATAATGTTTCCAAAAGTATCATCACCAATTACTGATGCAAGATATGTCTCGATTCCATATTTTCCAAGTAAATAAGAAACGTTTGACATAGTCCCCCCAGCACCCTCATATACATCATTAAAAGATGTCTTGCTATTTTCTAATGGGAAATCATTAGATAAAACAATAAAATCATATGCACTGTGACCGACACATAAAGCTATCATATCAATCCCTACTTTCTATTTCATATATAATTATACAACAAAATGTGGATATTTTAAACAAATAATTGTATAATACTTTTAAGGAGTGTGAAAAATGAGGGAAATACTTATTAACAAAACTTATCGCCACTTTAAAGGAAATGTTTATAAAGTTTTATATATTGGCTATGATAGTGAAATAATAGATGATAATGGTGAACATTTAAAAGTCGTAATTTATCAATCAAATCATGATGAAAGAATATGGGTTAGACCATATGATAATTTTGCATCCAAAGTTGATAAAGAAAAATATCCTAATGCCCAACAAGAATATCGTTTTGAGGAAGTTGAATAACTTCCTTTTAATTTGGAAAAAAAGTTGTTTTTTCTTTGGTAATAATTATATATGAATCTTCACTATAAACTCGTTTTTTAACCGGATCTATAACCTTTTCTTTTAAATATTTATTATTATAAAGTTCACCTAATGTAATTTTTAAATTTTTACATACACCATCAAAATAACATTTCTCTGCTGCCTCAGTAACTTTCTTATTAGTTACCAATGTTAATTTATCAAAATTATTTTTAAGAACCTTGTAACAAACCCCACCACCGATTAATATAACCGATGCGACAATTGTAACATATATTGCTATTTTATTTGTATTCATAACCTTCTCCATAATATCTTAATATAAATTCATCTCTATATTTTTCTAAAGTTCCCTTTTTAATATTTTCTCTTATATCATCCATCAAACGATGTAAAAAATAAATATTATGTATTGATAGTAATCTTGCTCCAAGTGTTTCATTCTTAGTTATTAAATGTCTAATATAAGAAAGTGTATAGTTTTGACAAGAATAACAGTTACATTTTTCATCAATAGGTTTAAAACATTCTTTATACTTAGCATTCTTAACATTTATTTTGCCACTGCTAGTATATGCATGACCATGTCTTGCTAATCTTGTTGGAGCAACACAATCAAAAATATCGACACCTCTTAAAACATTTTCTATTAAATCAATTGGATCTCCAACTCCCATTAAATATCTAAGTTTTTCCTTGGGTAAATACTTAGTAGAATATAATACCATTTTATACATTGTTTTTTTATCTTCACCAACAGATGTTCCTCCGATAGCATATCCATCAAAGCCTATTTTAACTAATTCTTCGGCACAATGTTTTCTTAAATCTTCATACTCGCCACCTTGGACTATTCCAAAAAGAAGTTGATTATCATTTTTAAATATCTCTTTACCCCTTTTAGCCCATCGTAAGGTTCTTTCAATAGATGTTTTAACATAATCATACTCGCAGGGCCAAGCAATACATTCATCAAAGCTCATAACAATATCACTACCTAATTTGTTTTGAATTTCAATAGACTTTTCAGGAGTTAAAAATAGACTATCGCCATTGATAATATTTTTAAATTTAACTCCTTCTTCTGAAATATCTTTGGGTTTTGCAAGAGAAAAGACTTGATAACCTCCACTATCAGTAAGAATAGGACCATCATAATTCATAAACTTATGTAATCCTCCAGCCTTTTTTATAATATCTTCACCTGGAGCAAGCCACAAATGATATGTATTTGCAAGAATGATACCACTTCCAATATCTTTTAATTCTTCTGAAGATAATGTTTTAACCGTTGCATTAGTTCCAACAGGCATAAACATAGGCGTTTCATATTCTTTTCCATTAAAAGAAATTGTGCCACATCTTGCCATAGATTTTTTATCTTCGTAATTTAAGTTAAATTTTAATTTCATTTTCTATCTTTCTTTATTTTATTGTACTAAATATTTATGATTCTTTCAATTTATTTAATAAACATCGCATCACCGAAGGAAAAAAAACGGTATTGATTTTCAATAGCATATTTATATGCCTTTAAAATCTTTTCTCTAGAAGAAAAAGCACTTACTAACATTAAAAGTGTACTTTTAGGTAAATGAAAGTTTGTTATAAGACCATCAATAGCTTTAAATTTATATCCTGGATATATAAAAATATCCGTAGAATCATCACATGCTTTAAACATATTATATTTATTCATAATAGCTTCTAGGGTTCTTGTTGTAGTTGTTCCAACAGCATATATTTTTCTTTTTTCCTTTTTAGCTTTATTTAATTTCAATGCAACATCTTTTGTCATAATATACCTTTCAAAATGCATATTATGTTTAGTTATATCTTTTTCTGTTACTGGTCTAAATGTTCCTAAACCTACATGTAATGTAATAGATACTATTTCCACCCCCATATTTTCAATAGTTTTTAAAAGGTCTTGTGTAAAATGCAATCCTGCGGTGGGTGCTGCTGAACTACCCCAATATTTGGCATAAACTGTTTGGTATCTATCCTGATTATTTAATTTTTTGTGAATATAAGGTGGAAGAGGCATTAAACCATATTTCTCCATTAATTCTATAAAAATACCTTGATAAGAAAATTTGGCAAAAATTATACCGTCTTCTTTCTTATCAATTACTTCACACTCAAGTTTTTCATTAAAAGAAATAATTGTTCCAATACTTAATCTTTTAAAAGGTCTTGACAAACATTCCCAAATATCGTTTTCAATATTTTTAAGCAATAATAATTCAATATTAGCTCCAGTATCTTTTTTCTTGCCAAATATTCTTGCTGGAAGAACTTTGGTATCATTTAAAACAAGAACATCTCCTTTTTTAAAATATGCGGTAATATTTTTAAAAACATCATCTTTTAATAATCCACTAGTTTTTTCCATAATTAAAAGTCTAGAATCACTCCGATTTTTAATTGGGCTTTGAGCAATCAATTCTTTAGGTAATATATAATCATAATCATCAATATTCATTAAAATCACCCTCTTGTATTATAATAACTAATTATTGTTTTGTCTATCTCTTTCATATATGTGTAATTCAAATTATAGCAAGTAAATGACTAGATATAAAATTTTAGTAGAATTAAAGTAAATATTTTGCAATTAATATATATTTAAGATATAATATTTATGGTGAATAAAAATGGCAAGAAGAAGGAAAAAAAGTACATTAAAAAAAATATACAGCATTGAACTTACTGGTACTATTTTCATTTTGTTTGGAATTATTGCCTTTGGACTTGGTCCTTTAGGTTTAATACTTAAAAAAGGAGTCTTATTTTTAGCAGGCGAATTTTGGTATTTAATTTTACTTATTATCATTGTTATTGGTACTCACATGCTTTTCAAAAGAACTTTACCTAATTTATTATCACAAAGACAACTAGGAATATATTTACTTATTTTTTCTCTACTTACCTTTCAACATCTTGAGTTTACAAATGTTTCTTCGTCTTTAAGTACAGTATCTGAACAAACTTATAACAATTGTTTAAAAAGAACTAAAACTATTATGGAAGGAGATAAAATTTTTTCTAGTGGAGATTCTTCGATAAAAATAGGCGGTGGTTTAGTTGGTTCAGTTACATCCTCTTTGCTCGTTTCTGCAGTTGGAATGACTGGAACTAAAATTGTATCTATTATCTTTCTCATATTAAGTATAATATTAATTTTCAATATAACTGTTTTAGATATTATTAGATGGTTTAAAAATTATTTTAATAGTTTTGAAAAAGATGAAAAGGAAAAAAAGAAAAAGAAAAAAGAAATTGTTGTTGATGATGATGGATTAGTTGAAATCAAAGATGATGAAAAAGAAGATGTTAAAGAAGATAAAAAAATAGTTATAACTAGTATTGATGAATTGAAAGAAAAAACTAGTCAAGCCACACCTACAACTATACCTCCGGCAACTCTTAGTTTAACTGCTAAGGAAGAAGTGGCCGAAGGTGTTTATCGACTTCCTAAACTTGATTTACTTTCACCTACTCCTAAAAATAAAAAGAATAGTGAAGAAAGTTATATAAAAGAAAATATTAAAAAACTTGAAAGTGTTTTAAAAGATTTTGAAATAAATGGCAAAGTTGTAGAAATACATATTGGCCCTGCAGTAACAGAGTATGAAATTGCTGTCCCAAAAGGAACTAGAATAAATAAAATAGTTAACATTAATAAAGAGATTGCCCTAGCTTTAGCTGCTAAAGATGTTAGAATCCAAGCTCCAATACCAGGAAAAAGCACCATTGGGATTGAAATTCCTAATCAAGAGATCGCTACCGTTGGTCTAAGAGAAGTCCTAGAAGAAACCTCAAATGTAAATGGAGCAAACAAACTTATCGTAGCTCTTGGTAAGGATATTATGGGAAAACCTATTGTAGCTGATCTTACAGCAATGCCTCACTTACTTGTAGCAGGTTCTACTGGTTCAGGTAAATCTGTTTGTATAAACTCTATTTTAATTTCTTTATTAATGAGATATAAGCCAAATGAAGTTAAAATATTATTGATAGATCCTAAAAAGGTTGAATTATCAAACTATAATGGAATACCTCATTTAGAATGTCCCGTTATAAATAATCCTAAAAAAGCTAGTGTTGCTTTACAAAGAATAGTTTCCGAAATGGAAAAAAGATACAATACCTTTTCAGAAGTTGGTGTCAAAAACATTGCTAGTTATAATAACTGGGTTGAAAAAGAAAATAAAAAGAAAAACGACAATAATAAAAAAATGTATTATATTGTGGTTGTAATCGATGAACTTGCTGATTTAATGGTTGTCGCCTCAAAAGAAGTTGAAGCTTCAATTATGCGAATTACTCAACTTGCAAGAGCTGCAGGTATTCATCTAATTGTGGCAACCCAAAGACCTTCAACTGATATTATTACTGGAGTTATCAAAAATAACATTCCATCAAGAATTGCTTTTTCTGTATCATCACAAATCGATTCAAGAACGATTTTAGATCAAGGAGGAGCTGAGAAACTTCTAGGAAAAGGAGATATGTTATTTGCTCCAATGGGAGAAAATGTTCCAATTCGTATTCAAGGATGTTTTATTTCTGATAATGATATTAATAAAATTATTAGTTATACCCAAACTCAAGGAAGTGCTAATTATAATACTGATTATGCCGAAGAAATTCATACATCTTCAGCAGGAGTATCAAACGATAGTGCCCCAGAAGATCCCATGTATGATGAAATTGTTGATTTTGCTGTTGATACAGGCAAAATATCAGCATCACTTATTCAAAGACGATTTAGAGTTGGATACAATAGAGCGGCACGAATTATTGATTTATTAGAAGCTAGAGGAATTATTGGGCCACCAAATGGATCTAAACCACGTGAGGTCTTATATAAAAAAGCTAGTGAAGAAAATATTGAAAGTTAGTTTATTATATTTTTGATATAGATTAGAAAGGTAAAAATTAATATGGAAAACAAAATTACTACTAATTCAGGTAGATACTATTTATTTATATGTATATTAATAATTGGAGTTTTCATTACAGCTTGGTATTTATCAAGTTGGTATTATCTAAAAAAAGAAGAAAGACTTCATAAAAGTTTTTTAATAACTAGTAATACCATTGAGTATGAAATTACTGATATTGATGAAGTAAAACAAGTTTTAAATGAATCACCAAGTAACTATTTTATATATATTAGTTATCCTAAAGATGAAAAAATATATAGGTTTGA
>JGI24711J26586_10000397_pt1 | contig 33463 bp, 26 predicted proteins | sample BioPla3DNA1_FD_26586 | JGI IMG/M metagenome (IMG submission 26586)
GGTTCCATCTACGAACTCACAGTAAATCGCAGTGCAATGACTATAGACAAGGCAGTTGTTGACGGAGTTGGAATGTGCGGCGCATACAACGGATGGTCTTATGGCACTACCGGCGATGACCCTCTTACATATGACGCAACGGAGAATGTGTGGGTTTCACCTGCCGTGACATTCAAAGAGAGTGACGGACTTGCCTTCCTCATCCGCCTCAATACCGCCAATGACCCCAACAACTGGGCATTTAAGTTCGGCACAAATGGCGAAGCCAGTGCGGAAGTCCCCGGTGGCATCAAGCTCGTACAGGGTGGAGGCGACATTACGGTTCCTTCAGCCGGCACTTATATTATGAAGCTGCACGGCAACAGGACTCCTTATGTTTTGGTAATGGAAAAACAGTAACCTTTAAAACGATAATACAATGAAAAAGATATTAAGCTTTATTGCAGTTGCTGCTTTGATGTTGGGCATTACCTCCTGTGAGGTATTCCCGGAGGATGCCTTCTCCACAGCCCCTGTGGCTCCGGAGCTCTATTCCCATTCGGATATCCTTATGACATCCAACACAATGGATGAGGATATAAACTTCTCCTGGTCGGCATACAGATTCCTCCCTGAAGGATTGAACTATGACTTCTACGCGGAGTACGAGGGTACTGCAGCAAAACTTGCATCCACAAAAACTCTTTACTACATCGCTTCCAAAAGCGATTTTAAGACAATCCTTTATAATACTTTCTCTTCACTTCCCGAGAACAATACATTTACGATGTCGTTCTTTGTGCAGGTGACGGATGGCGCCAATACCTACAAGTCAGAAACCATCACCATTGACATCTATGCCTTTGGCGATGCTGTGGCTCCAGTATTCGGCGAAGTCATCAAATCGGTTACCCTCGATCCCGCCGACCCTACAGGTGAGATTATGCTCTTTACCTGGGAGCCGGCACGTCTCGGATACAATGAAGAGATTACCTACAGCGTATTTGCACAGTTTGAGGATGGAGATGCTGTTGAACTGGCTTCCGATCTTAAAAACACCTCATACACAGTAACAGTAGATGCTTTCAATGATGCGATTGTTTCGACAGGTGCACCTGAGGATGCAACTTCAGATGTAAAATTCTTCGTTAAGGCATTTTCCGAAACTTATGCTTCGGGTGTGCCTTCGGCTGTGATCACAATTCCTGTTAAAACCTACATAGCGTCATACCCTGACATCCTATATCTCCCCGGTAGCCACCAGGGCTGGAATCCTGCAACTGCTCCGACGATGTACGAGTCCACTGTAGCTAAGGGATTTTATGAGGGAGTCATTGACCTCAGAACTGAAGATGGCTCTGATGTTGAGTTCAAATTCTGTATCAAGCCTGAGTGGGGTGATGATTTCGGCGGCATTGTTGAGGTTTCTACCTTTGCCGGAGAATATGCCTCAGCAACAGGTGCCGTTGGTGCCCCTAATAATATTAAGGTACCTTCAGGTATCTATAATATTGCTCTCAACAAGAAGCTCAACACCATCTATATGGTAGAGCTTGGCACTCTCGGAGTAATTGGTACCGCAGTAGGCGGATGGAGTTCAGACATTGATCTTGCATATGATGCAGAAAAGCAGACTTTCAGTGCACCTGTTGACATTGTTCCCGGGGAATTTAAATTCCGTTTCAATGATGACTGGACCCATTCCATGGGTGGTCACAGTCTGAACAATGTATCGACAACTATTGGCAACAACCTCAATTATGATGGTCCCGAAGGTAACTTCAAGATTGTTCTCAATGTATCTAAGACTCCTTATACGGTTACATTCATCAATACTGCATATCCGGACAATCTCTATATCCCCGGTAATCACCAGGGTTGGAATCCCGGTACGGCTCCGATGCTTACAGGTGACGGCAACGGCCATTATGAGGGCTTCGTACACCTTGACGGTGACTTCAAGTTTACTCACGAGCGCAATTGGGACAACGACTTCGGCGGCACTTTCGACGCACTTGTGTTGAAGGGCAGCAATCTCACTCTTGAGAAGGGTTATTACTATCTCTCAGTGGATCTGACGGAGCTCAAGGCTACTGCTCTCCTTATTACAAGGGTTGCGGTTGTAGGCTCATTCTGCGGCTGGGGTAGTCCTGAGGATGCGGCGATGGCATATGATGCTGCTTCCAACAGCTGGAAGATTTCAGGCCTTGTATTCCCCGCCAATACGGAGTACAAATTTAGAATGAATGCAGGTTGGGATCTTCCCGATGCATATAACCTCGGCGGTGAGGCTTCCAATCTGGTGTATGGCGGATCCAATCTCAAGGACCCCGAAGGCGGAACATATGATATCGAGTTGATACTCTCTTCGAAGCCTTTCAAAGCCATTATCACCAGGACAGGCGATGCTCCGGCTCCCGCTTATGCTCCATTCATTACCGTACCCGGCAGTTATTCAGGCCACTCCTGGAACCCCACCGATGATGTGGCACTCTATCAGGGTGGTGCAGAGGGACTCTACAAGGGTGCAATAGCGATGTATGGCGGTTCCAACCAATTCAAGTTCCATGAAGCCGGCGCAGGCTGGATTTCCGGACAACTTGTGGCCGGTACCACATACGAGTTTAACCTCTGGAGCGGTGACAATATGGAAGTGGCTGACGGTACCTATTTCTGGACAGTGGACTTGCCCGGCAAAAAGGCTGTCGCTACTCCGATAACAAGGGTGGCCATCGTGGGCTCATTTGCCGCAGGCGATGATTGGGGTGATGGTGTCGAGATGGCATTTGATGCAGCAACCAGGACTTACAGTGCCACTGTGGAGTTTAAAGCCGGTTCTGAATTCAAGTTTAAATTCAACAATAACTGGGATTATAATCTGGGTAGCGGTGATAAAGGACTTGTTTTCAACGGTGATAATATCAAGGTGGCAGAGGCCGGCAAATACAAAGTCACTCTCGATATTGCCAACACTGCAAAATATGTTTTGACAAAATAACATATGATTTTATGATTAAAAAATGCGTCGCTTATCGCGGCGCATTTTTTTGATTGTTTGCGTAGAATTATTAACTTTAAAATTTATAGTGTTTGTAGTAAAATGTCATTCAATGCCGGCAGCTAAGAGTTGTCATAAAGCAAGTTAAGATGGGAAGAAAGATCATATTGTTTCTGGCACTGGTATTAAGCCTGTTTGCCTCCGGAGCCTCCTGCAATCCTTCCGTTAATCCCGATACGCAGGAATTCAAGGATGTAATGACATTCCCGCCCCAATGGGACGGGACAAAGAGGGGAGATATCACCTATCAATTGCTGGTTTACAGTTTTGCAGATTCCGACGGTGACGGATGGGGCGATTTCCGTGGAATAATTGACAAACTGGACTATATTCAGTCACTTGGGGCCTCTGCAATCTGGCTTTCGCCCATACATCCGAGTGCTTCTTATCATGGATATGATGTGGAAGATTATGGTATTATAAATCCGCGTTTCGGTACGATGGCCGACTTCAAACAATTGGTCAGCGAGGCCCACAAACGCAATATCCGCATTTATCTTGACTATGTGATCAACCATTCCGGAGTTAACCACCCCTGGTTCAAAACCGCCACATCATCGATGGAGAATCCATATAGGGAGTACTATATTTTCTCAGATGATCCGCAAAAGGATATAGCTGCCGGTAAAATACCGATGATTGGCACAGAAGGTGCCGGCGGATATGACGGTGGACAGTGGTTTCCTACGGGGACGATACCTTCCGGCATTTATAAATTCACTCTTGACTGGAGCAACAGCAATGCTCCGACAGTGACGATATCCATTGGTGGCACCCCGGATCCCGACAACCCCGACCAATCTACCGAAGGGGCGAAATATCTCTATTATGGTGATGGTATTTGTAAGAAATTTTATTCTAAAGGCAACGGTGTTTACGAGTTAACGGTGGATTTCAACTCCGGTTGGGGTTTCCTTGTGAGGACATCAAACTCCTCATCCTGGCCACTCGGCACCAAATATGGTGCAAAGAAGGACGCATCTGCCCAGCTTGCGTTTGATGTGCCATTTACTCTTTATACAGATAAGTCTAGCAACGACAATATACAGAATTTGACTCCTCCCGGAGCCAAGATGTATTACTATCACTCTCATTTTTGGACAGACTGGTTTGCGGATCTCAATTTTGGCCCGGTTGCAACAGCAGAACACTCCCCAGCATTCAAGGCCATCGTAGAGGATGCGCAGGTGTGGATAGATGCCGGCATCGACGGTTTGCGTCTCGATGCAGTGAAGCATATCTACCACAATGAAAATTCAGACGAGAATCCTCAATTCCTCAAAAAATTCTACGATGCTGTCAATGCCCGTTTCAAGGCGAAAAACGGCAGGGATATTTATATGGTGGGAGAGGTCTTCTCCGATTGGGATAGGGTCGCACCCTATTACAAGGGGCTTCCGGCCCTCTTTGACTTTTCATTTTGGTGGCGCATGAGCGCTGCCATAAATCAAGGCCAAGGACTTGAATTTGCCGAAGGCACAATCAGCATCCACGAAGCTTACCGTAGCCATCACAATAACTTCATTGCAGCCACAAAACTCTCCAATCATGACGAAAATAGAGCTCGTAGCGAGCTGGGAGGCTCACTTACCAAAGCCAAATTGGCCGGAGCGATGTTGCTCTCTTCGCAGGGCTCACCTTACATCTATTATGGCGAGGAACTCGGTTATACCGGAACGAAAAGCGGTGGTGATGAATATATCCGCACTCCGATGTACTGGGGCGACCGCTATGTCACCTCCTATACCGACAAGATAGATCCTGCAGTACAGACAACTGTAGGCAGTGTTGTGTCACAGGAGGCAGATGCTTCTTCAATCCTGACGATGTATCGTCAATTGGGCAGACTCCGCAATTCCTGTCCGGCACTGGCTGCCGGGAAAATAGAGCTTCATCCTGTAATCAATCCTCAGACCGGTGGTATTTACTCTCAAGTGGCCGCATGGTATATGATCGAAGGGAAACAAAAACTTCTCGTACTTCACAACCTCGGCCAGAGCGAGATGACAATCTCCCTCAGTGACTCGCTCGAAAAACCTCTCTTTGTAAACGGACGGGTGCAGAGCAAAAAGGGAAAAGATCATTACCAGTTGAAGATGGAAGGATATTCATCAGCAATTTTTGAACTTTAAATAATATTATATGAAACCTAAATCTCACACTCTCCGCAAGTTGGCGCTGGCTATCGTACCGGCCATCTGCCTGTTAAGCGGTTGTTCGCAAAAAGAGTTTTCGTTTGACTATGCCGAGCATCTGGGTAATCTGACCCCTTGCATAGTGGAACAGGATACAACCGTCGTTATTCTCAGGGATTATTTCCCGAAAATGAACGATATGGATACTCTCACCATCATCACTTCTGCAGAAGCTCCTTTTCTGGTGATGTATGAGTGTTATGACACGGTGGATGGAGTGGAAAAATTTTGTCCTTTGCTCGTCAAAAATGCCATTCCGGCGAAGCTCGAAGGAGTGGATAAGAGCCAGGCTCCGAAGATGTCCACCCTGCCTGCAGGCAGCTCCGGCAAAGATTTCTTCATCAAAATAGATGGGGGAATGGAACAGCTGGTAATCCTATGGGAGGGTCGAATTCTCGAACGTGGTCGCCACTTTGATCTACTCAGCGACTCGCTGGTGAGAGTAAGGGCACCCAGAGCAGCACGCAAAGTGGAGCGCTCACACATTCAAGCTTTTGCGGCCAACGTTTCCGGAGTCGGTAACGATATACTCATACCCCTCGAATTTGGAAAGGTAATCAGAGATCCGGCGCAACTCAAGCGCACCGATAAACATTCACAAATACTCTATTCGCTACTCATAGACCGTTTTGTAAATGGAAACATTGATAACGATTGGAGCATTGGAGATCCTTCGCTGGTGCATCCCAAGGTGGATTATTGGGGCGGAGATTTGGCAGGAGTAACTGCCAAAATAAAGGATGGTTACTTCCGCGATCTGGGCATCAATACCATCTGGCTCTCGCCAATTACCCAGAATCCCTATGACGCTTGGGGATACGCACCTGATCCCGGCACGAAGTTCAGCGGATATCACGGCTACTGGCCAATCTTCGCCACCCGTATCGACGACCGTTTCGGCACTGATGAGGAGCTCAACGAACTGTTGTCAGAGGCTCACGCGGCAGATATGAACGTGATACTCGATTATGTTTCCAATCATATGCATATCGAGAGTCCCACTCTCAAGGCACATCCGGATTGGACTACCCCTTCATACACCCCTGACGGCCGCAAAAACCGCGAATTGTGGGATGAATTCCGTCTCACCACTTGGTTTGACGACCACATTCCCTCTTTTGACCTTGAGAGGGAGGAGATCTGCCGCCAGCTTTCGGATACCGCACTGTTCTGGATGCAAAATTATGATTTTGACGGCTACAGGCACGATGCCACCAAACATATTCCGGAGGGCTACTGGCGTCTCCTGACCAGAAAACTCCTCGATTCGCTGCCCGAAAAGAGTCTCTACCAGATAGGAGAGACCTATGGCTCGCTATCGCTGATTTCATTATATGTCAAGCCGGGTATGCTCGATGGTCAGTTTGATTTCAATGTGTATGATACCTATATCTGGGCTACGACGCGTCCGGATGGCTCTTTTGAGGGTCTTGCGGGTTGTATTGATGCCAACCTTGGGGTCTACGGCTACCATAATCTTATGGGATATATCTCCGGCAACCACGATCGTCCTCGATATGTCTGTCTGGCATCGGGTGATGTGAAGCACGATGAGGACCAGAAGCTCGCAGGGTGGAAACGAGATATTGTCGTAAGCGATACTATGGCTTACCGTAAGTTGGCTATGCTTCACGCGTTAAACCTTACGCTCCCCGGAGTACCCTGCATTTATTACGGAGATGAGTATGGTCAGCCGGGTGCAAACGATCCCGACAATCGCCGTTGGATGGAGTTTGAAGGCTACAGCAGCCATGAGCAGCAAGTGGCCGATGCTGTCAAGGAGCTGACGCACCTGCGCCGTTATTCGATGCCTCTGATGTATGGGGATTATTTCCGGCTTGCAGCTGAAAATGATATTTTCGCATATATGCGTTCATATATGGGCGAGGCCTTCATTACATTCCTCAACAAATCTGCAGACTCTCGTGAAATCTCCGTTTCTTTGCCCTTCGGGCTTGAATATAACGGCTCATCGACTGTTAGCGTGACTCTTGAACCCTATTCTTATCTGATTATTGAAACAAATAAATAAAATATACTATCTATGAAACGTTATCTCTTATTTTTGATCATTGCAACCTTTGCGCTGTTTGGTTGCAAGCCTGGCCAACCGGAAGGCAATTTTTCCAATATTGAGCACCCCGAATGGGTAAAGGATGCTGTTATATACGAAGTTAACATCCGCCAGTACACTCCTGAAGGCACATTCGCTGCATTTGAACAACATCTTGACCGTCTGCAGCAGATCGGAGTCGATGTGCTCTGGCTTATGCCGATCCATCCTATAGGAGAAGAGGGTCGTAAAGGCACTCTCGGCAGTTATTATTCAATAAAGGATTATTGCGAGATCAATCCCGAATTTGGAACGATAGAAGACTTCAAACAACTCCTTGAGGCTGCCCATCAGAGGGGCTTCAAAGTAATTCTCGACTGGGTTGCAAACCATACTGCGAGAGATGCAAAATGGACGGTGGAGCATACCGAATGGTATTACAAGGACTCTCTGGGCAACCTCGCCATCCAGTATGACTGGACGGACATTGCCCGTCTCAATTATGAAAATCAGGATTTGAGGGAAGAGATGTTTGCCGCAATGAAATATTGGATTGAGCTCGGGGTTGACGGTTTCCGCTGTGATGTAGCAGCTGAACTTCCTACAGATTTCTGGAATGACGCGGTAGCACGCCTCAAAGAGATTAACCCCGACATCTTTATGCTCGCCGAGGCGGAGAAAGCAGAACTGCAATACGATGCATTTAACGCCTATTACACCTGGGATCAGATGCACAATTGGTATGCTCTTGCAGCAGGAAAGATTGATGCCGACTCCATTGCCAACTTCTATGTAAATTATCAGGATAGGAGCGGAATGCCTTCCAATACCATTCCGATGAACTTTACCACTAACCACGACCAGAATTCCTGGTACGGTACCTGTACGGAAATGTATGGCCCCGCCGTCAGACAGTTTGCAGTTCTATCGTTTGTGGTTCCCGGAATGCCGTTGATTTACAGCGGCCAGGAGGCAGGTCTGGATAAGCGTCTTGAGTTTTTTGAGAAAGATCTTATAGACTGGGAGGCCGACCAAGACAATATGGCCGATTTTTACAGGGAACTGATAGCTATGCGTGACAAACATGCCTGCCTCTGGGCCCAGCCCTGGGGTGGTGTAATGGTCATTCTCCCCTCTGACAGACCTGAGGAGATCTTTGTTTTCGAGAGAGAAGCCGAAGGCGACCTTTGTCTGGCCATGTTCAATTTTTCCGATCAGACAGTTACATTCAATGTTGACAACCATGTTGTTACGAGGGACTCAGAGTTTACATTGCCTCCTCATGGGTATCATATTATTTTCAGCATAGGCGAATGTTTTGGCGACTGTGATGAGCCCGGTGAAACAGAAACAGACGCAGAGGTAGAAACCGAAACCACAAAGAAGTAGTTCATGCGCAGGATAACTGCACTTGTGCTTCTACTGCTGGTCAGTGCGGTGGGATTTGCACAGGTAATAGAGCGTGTTGAGCCGCCTTGCTGGTGGGTGGGAATGAAAACTGACCTTCAGTTGCTTATAAAGGGTGACAATATCCGCGGTTCTAACCTAATTCTTGCTCCTGAAGATGCCAAAAGAGGAGTCTCCGTAGGTAAAATTTATAACGGCGACAGCCCCAACTATATCTTCGCAGATATAAAAATAGGGGGGAAGGCTCCTGCTGTGGGGTACAATTTTATCCTTGTTACGCCTGATCAGGATTCCATAAGATTTGAGTACACTCTTTACAGTCGTGAAAAAGGTTCCGCGCAGCGCACTTCTTTCGGTCCGCAGGATGTAGTCTATTTGCTGATGCCGGATCGTTTCGCCAATGGTGACTATTCAAATGATTCGGTGGAGGAGGCGATTGAGAAATGTGACCGTTCGCTGCCTGAGGGACGCCATGGGGGTGATATCCAGGGCATCATCAATCATCTGGATTACATCACCGAACTCGGAGTGACAGCTATCTGGTCTACACCGATGCTCTTTGATAATGAAAAGGAGTACTCTTACCATGGCTATGCCTGTGCAGATTATTACCGTATAGATCCCAGATATGGCACTAATGACCTCTACAGAGAATTTGTTGAGGCGGCCGCGAAAAAGGATATAAAGGTGATAATGGATATGGTTCCTAACCATTGCGGACTTGCACATTGGTGGATGGAGGATCTCCCCTTCGATGACTGGGTACATATGTATACCACTTTTACTCCCTCATCTTTTGCGCTTTCGACTCATTATGACCCATATGTGTCAAAATATGACAAAGATGCCTGCATCAAGGGTTGGTTTGATACCACTATGCCTGATATCAATCTGGCCAATCCCTTCGTGCATCAGTATTTTACCCAGATGGCCGTATGGTGGGTGGAATTTGCCGGCCTAGGCGGTATTCGCGTGGATACCTTCCCCTATTCCGATCAGGCTGCCATGGCCAAGTGGGTGAAAAATATCCTAAGGGAGTACCCCAAAATGAATATTGTGGGCGAATGCTGGTATGGAGATCCGCTTTCTTGCTCATATTGGGAGGGAACCAAGCAACATGACGGGTACAATTCCAATCTTCCCTCGATAATGGATTTCCCTTTGAGAGATGCCATCATTGCGGGATTTGCAGATGATTCAGACACTCCATTCTGGGGCGAAGGTATCATCAAGGTTTACAATTCTCTTTCCCTGGACTTTATCTACAACGACCCTTCGAATATTCTCATATTTGCCAACAATCACGACACAAATAGGCTTGCACACGACCTCAAAGGGGATTTTGCAAAGCAAAAGATGGTTATGGCACTTTTGGCTACGATGCGAGGCGTACCACAGCTTTACTATGGGGATGAACTTGGATTTATGAGCAAGGATGGGACCACCGGCCATTCGCAGGAAAGAATCGATTTTCCGGGCGGATGGAAGGGTGACCGAATAAATCTCTTTGAGAGGAGTGGGCGGACCCCTGCTCAGAAGGATCTGTTTGATTATACTTCACGTCTCTTGAAGTGGAGAAAGGGCTCAAAGGCTGTTACACAGGGCTCTTTGCTCCATTATCGTCCGGAAAGAGACAATGTCTATGTCTATTTCAGATATGTGAGGAAAGAGGTTGTGATGGTTGTGATCAACAATGGAAAGAGCGATTTTAAGGTTGATTGGGGCAAATATCAGGAAATATCTTCTAAATTTGCAGCTTCAGTTCGAAATGTCATTACAGGTGAGACTTTTCTTTCGAATAGTTACGTAATGGTACCCGGACAGAGTGCAGCAATATTTGAGTTTAAATAATAGAGATATTTAGAGTATGAAACCAACACTTTTGGTACTGGCGGCAGGTATGGGTTCGCGATATGGATCCCTTAAACAAATGGATGGACTCGGTCCCTGCGGTGAGACGATTATAGATTATTCGGTTTTTGATGCGATCAGGGCCGGCTTCGGTAAGGTTGTATTTGTAATAAGACACTCTTTTGCCGAGGAATTCAAAGAGATTTTTGCCCCCGAAAGATTTGGCGGAAAGATTGAGGTAGAGTTTGTTTTTCAGGAGCTGGAATATTTGCCTGAAGGCTATTCGGTTCCCGAAGGCAGAGTTAAGCCCTGGGGTACAAATCACGCGGTGATGATGGGGAAAGAGGTCATCAAAGAGCCTTTTGCAGTGATCAATGCCGATGATTTTTACGGCAGGGAGAGTTTTCAGATAATGGCGGACTACCTCCGCAAGATAGCAGGCACCAGGGGCAACTATGCTATGGTGGGTTATTACCTCAAAAATACTCTTTCAGAATTTGGTACGGTATCACGCGGTATTTGCGTCACTGACGCTGACTTATACCTCAGAAGCGTCATTGAGCGCACTTCCATTCAGCGCAAGGAGTGCGGTATCTGTTATACTGAGGAGGGTAAGGATTATCCTCTGGCAGACGAAACTTTCGTTTCGATGAATTTCTGGGGTTTCACCCCCGAATATTTCGACTACTCTGAAGAGATGTTTAAGCTATTCCTAGATGCCGAGAGCACAAAATCCAATCTCAAGGCGGAGTACTTTATTCCTTATGTGGTAGATGTCCTTATCCATAGAGGTGACGCATCTCTTAAGGTGCTTGAATGCGATGCCAAATGGTTTGGTGTGACCTATAAAGAGGACAGACCTTTCGTGGTAGAAAAGCTCAATAATCTCATTGAAAAGGGAGTATATCCAAGGGATCTCTGGAATAGGGGAGAATAAGCTCATTGACGACCAGAATAAGTGGAAGGAATATTTTTCAAATTACCGGAAAATATATATTTTTGTAAAAGATTCAACTTAGGTTGAAATAGTTAAATCAATTAAATTAGATAGATATGACAAAGTACGAATGTAACGTTTGCGGATATGTTTATGATCCGGCAAAAGGAGACCCGGATAGCGGTATTGAGCCCGGAACATCGTTTAACGAACTTCCTGATGAGTGGGTTTGTCCACTATGTTTTGTAGGAAAAGAAGATTTTTCACCTATAAACTAAATAATAAGGTGCAAGAATAAAGACTTCTCCAGCGTACAGCTGCCAAGTTACAGAACCCCGAAAGTTAATTGACTTTCGGGGTTCTTGTTTTGTCATAATTTTTCCTGATTCAAGTGTAAACCTATTTCAGGACATGACACTCAGAACTTCAAACTCATAACTCGCCCACTAGTATACATGAATGCTTCCCTGTGCGGAGGGGAGATAGTTTACTCCAATCCATGTGACTAACAGGAGGATTAAAGCGACAGGAAGGAGCCACAGGGCTGTTTTTTCGTATTTCTTTCCCTGCAGTCTGAGGTGAATATAAGCCAGATATGCCATTGAAGTCACGAAAGCCCATGTCTCTTTTGGATCCCAGGACCAGTAGTGTCCCCAGGCCTCCTTTGCCCATACACATCCCATCAGCATACCCAGCACGAGAAAACCAAATCCGACATAAACCAAATTGTCAAGGAAGTCAAATATCTTTTTGTCGGAAAGGCCCTTACGATTAATCATTCTGAGTTGAACAAATGCTCCTACAGTCGCAGCACCAAACATGGCGTAAGAGAGTATATAGGAGGTAACGTGAGGGATAAACCAAATGCTCTGCAAAGCGGGCATGAGGTTTTTAGAGTGGATTTCCGGTTTGAACAGGTTGATGCAGATAAAGACGGAGGCCACTAATGCTGAGAAGGATAACAACCATGGGTATTTCCATCTGCGATATGTTACATAACCTATTACCGCGAGGAAAAAGGAGTACCAAAGGCGTGTTTCTCCCATAGTACGCAGCGGAGGGCGTTCTATGTTGATCCAAAAGCCTATAATAAAGAGAGTGTAAATAGATATTCCTGTAATCATCAAAATATCAGCTAACACTTTACTCTTTTTACGATATACCACAATTCCGGCGCAGGCCCACAATATCATGGCAGGTAAAGCAAACCATATAAAGGTATCCCAGTTCATTTTTCTTATTCCTCCCTTTGATTATAGGTTAACAAAGTTTTACGATTTGGTGAGCGCCCTCTAACTATCATCGCGATGGCACCAATAGCGATCATCACAAATCCGATATATACCGGTACAATCCATGGATCGTAGACCAACTCCATACTGCTATAGGAGGAGAGTCTTCCGGCAGCATTGTCATATCCATACTGATATATAGTCCAGCCCTTAATACGCAAAGGGTGGTTTACTTCCAATATAGCACTCTTTGTTGTCCCATCCGGTGTATAAACCTCTATGTCTGATGTAAAGCGTTTAGGTTCGGCGACTGTCATTACAACAGTATATTTCTCACTCAACTCCAGGCTTTTGTAGAGTTGTGCCCGGTTGCCTCCACATACCCAGCCTGTAAGAGTTTCACCGGTTGAGGGATTGGTCATTGTGATGTGTGCAGCAGGTGTAGAACCGGGCATTGGCATTTCACGATAGGTGCTGTCGCTGTTGCGCACTGCCTGATGGATATATTCATTCATTTCCAGCTCCCATCCGTCAAGCTTACCAGTAGGGGCTTTTGTGTCGATTTGATAGTAGTCAGGAGCTGACAATGGTTGAGGCTCTCCCGTTGTCCTGTCTATAATGGTTAGTTTCGGCGGATACTCTTCCATATCGAAATCATTGAGCTGAATAGCTATTGGCAGCTCTTTTACTGTTCCTTCATCATCGTAAACCCGCCATTCCACTTCACCTTCTCTGACATGCATAATATATCGCCCCATATCTGCATGACCCAGACCACCGGCAAATAAGACTAACCATAATCCAAGATGGTTGAGATAAAAGCCATAATCCTTGATGTTAAATTTAGCCAGTCGGCGAACTATTAATGAGCCAAGCGATAGAAGTGTTGTAAAATAGATGAGAATAAATGGCCAGGATCCGGTCATATTGTGGAAGCCCAGCATGGTAAAGAAGTTCCTGTCAGCCGTTACTGTGCCGGTTTGAGGCGTTAGCCCCATAATGAGTGTTAACAGGAGCAAAGCCATTATTAGGCATACTGAAAATGGTACGCTCGTAAACCATCTTATGAACTTTGATTTTCTAAAAGGCAGAGTCAATAGGCAAAATCCCACTATCAAAGCTCCTACAATGAGATTTACCGGTGAAGTAAGTAGATAAAAGTTGAACTCCTTGATGGTTATTTGTAGCACAAATCCTACAAGAGCAATTCCTGCCGTTATAACGATGCTCTCCGGATATCCCCATGGCATTTGCCAAAATTTACGCTTATTCTCTTGCTGCATAATTGTCATAAAAAACGCCTACATATATTTGTTGATTATAATGTAAGCGTTATAATTATAATAGATGTTTGTTTAGTTTGCTCCCAACTTGCCGTTTGCACGTGCTGTCTCTATCCAAATAGGCGGTGTATTTTGGATCCAGTCCTTTTTCTCTTTTTCAAGCTTCTCCATATCCAGTCCGATAAACTTCTGAGCCTTGGCTTTTGTAGAAATATCGGGCATCTCAAACTTGGTTACACCTAATTCAAATAAAACTTTCTGAAGCTCAATTTGGGCCTGCATAGAGCGGTCAAGACCATGAGCAAGGATTCTCTGTGTTTCAACAGGGGCGTGGAATGAGCCTCCGTGTGATGCAACTCCGAAGTCCCAGCGCCACTGAGCCTGGCGGATTAGTTGGAGGGCAGTTTTCATTCTTGCCTCTTTTGCTCCATTGTCCCAGGCTATCTTTGCCATAATATGGGCCTTTGCCAACTCTGCTTCAACTCTGTCACGAATCTCCAGAGCTTTGTCCTGATATTCATACACATAATTTCTCAGCTCTTCCTCACTATCTCTGTGACAAGTCTGGCAAGTAGAGGAGATATTTTTGAGAGGGCTCATAACCTGGTGGTCTGAATATTTAATTCCTCCCTCAGCTATATAAGGCATATGGCAATCTCCACACGATAAACCTCTCTTAGCATGGGGGCCAAGTATGAACAGTTCATAATCGGGATGCTGAGCTTTCAGCATCGGAGCCTTACTTACGCTGTGAGTCCAGTCTGCATACTCTGCATTATCAAAGTATGCCTCCATATCCTCCATGGTAAAGCCGCCATCCCAAGGGAATGTCAGATATTTCTCATCGCCCTTGAAATAATATTCCACGTGGCATTGAGCACACACCAGAGATCTCATTTCCTGAGGTGTTGCGTCAGCAATATCTTCACCACGACGCTCATACACTTCGATCAGGGCAGGACGTGTAATCGTGAGGTTCATAGTTGCAGGATCGTGACAGTCTGCACATCCTATAGGATTTACAACCTCGGCTCCATACTGGCTCCAGCCTGCTTTGTAGAAATTTTCAATTCCCACTTCCTGCATCATACGAGGTACGTCAGGGCTTTTACATGCCCAGCAGGTTGCGGGCTGCATGTCTTTGACATCCGGACCCGGCGTACCGGTACGCAAAGTTTGTGTAACATCCTCTATGGTATACATATGTCCTCTGGGGGCGGTATACTCACGTGAGAAAGCATAACCTGCCCAAAGAATAACCATTTCAGGACGGGTTTCGAGAATATCATAGGTATTACTACCCAGATGTTTGCTCTGGAAGTCCATCTCTTTGGTTTTTTTCCATGTATTATACTCACGAGGGTAGTTTAATCCCCACTCTTCGCTCTTGGGATTGATGCCTGTGATCTCAACCTTTTTGTTGTTGTACAGCGTTGCTATCTCGGCTCTGCGTTCAGTAATCGAAGCTGCGAGCAGCCCCAGCAAGAATACCAAAACCATAACTATGACAAATAACACCCATCCTATACCGGGTTTACGTCTGATCGATTCTGCTAATTTCTTACACATAGTCTATATTTTTTTTATTTTTTTATCATTTCTTTCAGCCATGTAGGGACGGGAGATTCCGGCAGCGGTGCTATCGCATTAGGAGAGGATGCGATATTACTTACCACAGTATGCGGTATGTCTCTGTGACAATCCCAACACGCCTTACCTTCTCCTTGAGAAGCTTCCGAGTAGCTTATTTGCCCTGCTTTTACAAACTCAGTGGTGAGTTGTGTATGGCAACGAACGCAGTTCTCCATAATAACTCTATTGCTGGCATTACGGGGACGAATAGCCATAGGTTCGTTCCTTAAAGTAAAGACAGCCGAATGGTATAATCCGTCAGCTGCTTTGAATGCATATTTGTTGACGAAATTATCCTGTGGAACGTGGCAATCATTACAGTGCGCCCATTCACGATGGGAACTTTGCTCCCATGATTGATAATAAGGGACCATAATATGGCAATTGATGCAAGCCGAAGGTTTATCTGTCGCGTAAGTATGAAGCCTGGCAACATAGACCGTATATGCCCCTAGTCCGACAATTATTCCGGCGACAACAAACAGCGGTACAACAAAGACGCGCGGTATGATGTTCAATAATTTTTTCATAAAAAACAGATCTCCGTAAAGATAAATAAATAAGGTTAAATTTCCTAGAGCAATAGAACGAAAAATGGAGCGATAGGCTCCATGGTTCGGTTTCAGCGACAGTCCGGCAAGGCTTTATTTCTCATAATGAAGAAGATATGTTTGCCCAAAGAATGCAGATCAGTCAGAAAATATTTTACTGCTATGAAATACGAGTCAGGTATTGCCAATCAAGTTAAGCTTGCTTCTTATAGGTAACGGCAGCGAGAATGTTGAAAATGATAGCGAAACTCCCGAGAGCTACGAACTCTTGCCATAGCTCGGCAATAGTAGTTCCCCTTAAATAGACTGAGCGCAAAATATCGGTGAAATAGCGCGGAGGTAAAAGGAGTGTAAATGTTTGCGCCCAATCGGGCATAGAATCGATAGGAGTAAGCAGCCCATTCATCAGAATGAAAATCATAATGAAGAAGAACATTACAAACATGATTTGTTGCATCGTGCTTGAGAAGTTTGCCATTGTAAGACTGAAGCCGGAAATGGTCAAAATAAATAGTGTCGTACCCAGAAATATAACCCATACGGATCCGGCCGGTATAAGTCCATAGACAAAGTGTGCGATAACCATTGCCACAATAAGCGTGAAAAAGCCTATAACCCAATATGGAATCAGTTTAGATAGAGTAAAATCAAAGCGATTTACGGGTGAAACGTTTATCTGTTCAATCGTACCTACTTCCTTTTCTTCCACTATACTCAATGCAGGAAGAAATCCACACACGAGGATAAAGATGATAATCATAAGAGCGGGAATCATATAGTGGGGATAATTGAGGGTAGGATTGTAGCGATTTTGTACCGTCACCACTTCAGACAATTGATTCGGACTTTTCTCGTTGCCAAATTCAACAAGTGCGTGAGCGATAGTTTGTACAACATATTGTGTGCCCATAGAACCCTTGACGGCATTTACAGCATTGGCTATTATGCTTATTTTTTCGGGAGTGGATACCGCCATATCACGCTCAAAGTGGTCGGGAATCTGTACGATAATATCAATTGTACCTTCCTCCAAACCTTTCATGGCAAGGTCGAATTCTGCAGTTGATCCAACCAACGAGAGATACTCGGAAGCCTTGATATGCGAAACAATGCGATGAGAAGTGGTAGAATGGTCAAGATCGACAACCGTAACATTGACATTCCGTACATCCATTCTAACAAGAAGAGGAGCAATGAGCATTAGAGCTATGGGTAAGATTACTATTAGCTTGGGCAGAAATGAATCTCGGCGAAGTTTTATGAACTCTTTGTTCAATAATACTATAAATGGTCTCATGGCCCTACTCTAATTTATCGTTAAATTTCAGTAGTGACATGCCGAAAAACAGGACTGTCATACCTAGCAAAATTGTAAATTCTTTCCATACAGCCACAAACGGCGAACCCTGTATCATCATTTTGCGTATGCCTTCTATATACCAACGGGCAGGGACCACATTTGATAGCACTTCAAAAAATTTTGGGAAGTTTTCAATAGGAAAGAGCATGCCCGAAAGCAGCAGCATAGGCAACATCATTACCATACCCGACAGGAGAAGTGCAGCCACCTGTGTTTTGACAACAATCGAAACAAGAAGTCCCAAAGAGAGCGACAATAGCACATAAAGCAGCGACATTGAAAAGATGCCCCAAACGCCACCCGACATCGGTACATGAAGCAGATAATAAGAAAGAAGCAGTATTATTATCAATACCACACACGAGATAACGAAGTAAGGGATCATCTTCGCAAAGAAAACCTTCGTAGGACGCATGGGTGAAACGAGAAGCACCTCCATTGTTCCAACTTCTTTTTCACGTACAATCGATACCGAAGTCATCATTGCACAAACCAGAATAAAAATCAAGCCCATAATACCGGGGACAAAATTATAGGCACTCTTCATTTGCGGATTGAAAAGCATTCTGGTTTCAAACATCGCTTGTTGTGATTCCGTACCAAGCAGGATCTCCTGCATATAAGCAGTTGCCGCACCTGCTGAGTTGACATTGGATGCATCAACTATCAATTGTATAATTGGTGTTGAAGGTAATCCTGCGTTAATCTGCTCCATACGGCGGTCAAAATCAGGGGCAAAAACTATGACGGCACTCACTTTTCCTGAACGCAATTGCTGATCTATCTCGTCCTGATTGATATAACCGCAGAAGGTGAAATAGTCGTTGTGCGCAATGCGATTGACGGCATCATTAACGCCGTTCGTGCGATCAGGGGCCACTACTGCCACATTTACATTATTTACCTCGGTAGATATGGCAAAACCAAACAACACTATCAATACTACAGGAATAAGTATTACAATAAGCATTGTACGTTTATCACGCAAAATATGCAGTGACTCTTTTTTTACCAACGCAAATAAGTTGTTTCTCATGACTTTATTCTCCTCTTTGCGCATCGCGGGCCAACATACGAAAAACTTCATCCATTGACACGGCATTAAATTGTTGTTTTAAACGAGTAGGAGTATCAAGGGCCCGAACTTCACCATCGACAATAATCGAGACACGCGAACAATACTCCGCCTCATCCATATAGTGGGTAGTCACAAATATCGTTGTTCCCCCTTCTGCTGCCTCATAAATCATTTCCCAGAATTGACGCCGCGTGACCGGATCAACACCACCGGTAGGTTCGTCTAAAAAGATTATTTCAGGACGATGGATTCCGGCAATGGCAAAGGCAAGCTTCTGTTTCCATCCTAACGGCAACGCCTTGACAAGTGTGTCGCGTTCCGATGAAAATTTGAGTCTGGCAAGCAATTCCTCACTACGTTTCGCAGTAACCTGTTTCGAAAGACCGTAGATGCCGGCAAAAAGTTTTATATTCTCGCCAACCGTAAGAGTATTGTAAAGAGAAAATCTTTGGCTCATATAGCCGATATGGCGTTTAATCATCTCTCCTTCGCGCATGACGTTGAATCCTGCAACTGTGCCACTTCCAGAAGTGGGATAACTCAACCCGCAGAGCATACGCATTGCAGTGGTTTTTCCCGCCCCGTTTGCACCGAGGAAACCAAAAATTTCACCCCGATAAACATCAAAAGAGATGTTATTTACAGCAGTAAAATCGCCAAAACGTTTGGTAAGATTGCGTACTGAAATTACTGTTTCGCTCATTGTTTCATCAGGTTTATAAATACATCTTCGATGGTTGGCTCCGTGGGTGTGATAGTGAGATTACTAAAAGTCCCCAATTGTTCTTTAAAACGGTACATATTAAAATTATCGTCTGCTACAAGGTGATGTGCTTGTCCAAATGGGTAGCACTCTGCAACTCCCTCGACTTGCCGGGCTGCTTCGAGTAGGGCAAACATATTATCGGCACGAACCTCAAATAGTTTTGAATCAAATTGTTCAATAATTCCTTGCGGAGTGTCTATTCCTAAAATCCGTCCTTCATTGCAGAGTGCAATACGGTCACAAAGGAAAGCCTCGTCCATATAGGGAGTGGAGACCAGAATGGTAATTCCTTTCTCTTTCAGATTTTTTAACATATCCCAAAGTTCACTGCGAGATACGGCATCAATACCTGTTGTAGGTTCGTCTAGGAAGAGTACGCTCGGATGGTGAATCAAGGCACACGACAAAGCTAATTTTTGTTTCATTCCACCTGACAGATTGTGCGCCTGGCGTTTACGGAAGGGTTCAATTTGTTTGTAGATTGGAGCAACAAGATCGTATGAATCCTTTACCTTTACACCAAATATTGCAGCAAAAAAAGCAAGGTTTTCTTCTACCGTCAGATCAGGGTAAAGTGAAAATCTGCCGGGCATATAACCTACCCGTGAGCGTATTTTACGGTAGTCTTTTATAATGTCCAGACCATCTACCGTGGCACTGCCTTCATCCGGATTGATCAATGTAGTGAGTAAACGGAAAAGTGTGGTCTTGCCTGCACCATCCGGGCCTATAAGACCGAACAATTCACTCCGCTTTACCGAAAAGGAGATCGAGTCTAGAGCCTTGACTTTTCCGTAACCCTTTGAGAGATTATTTACCTCTATGACATTCATACTACAATGTTACGTTGCCTGATAATCCGATTTTAAGACGACCATCATTTTCTACCGCAATTTTTACCGCATAGACCAGGTTTGCGCGTGAATCTTCGGTTTGTATGGTTTTGGGTGTAAATTCACTTTCGGAAGAAATCCATGTAATATGACCCACGTAGTCGTAGAGTTCCGTGCCGCCAAAATCAGCTGTAACTGTCACCTCGTCACCAAGTTTTAGATTTGCAAGTTGATTGGATGTAAAATAGGCACGAAGATAAATTTTGTCAAGGTTGGCAATTTTCATCAAGGGTTTGCCCATAGTTGCAAGCTCGCCTGCTTCTGCATATTTTACCAGAACGATGCCATCAATAGGGGAGATTATACTGCATTTTGAGATTCGGTCTGCTAAAGCCTCCATCTGTGCTTCAAGAGCCTCTGCATTATTATTGATGGTAGCGGTGCTTTTGTTAAGAGTAGAGAGCGTTGCAGAAAGCTGACTTTTGAGAATACGTATATGCGCCTCAATGTCGTCGTATTGTTTTTGGGTAGCGGCACCATCGTTTAGCATATTTTTCACACGCCTCAGTTCACTTTTTTGTTTTTCTATCTGCTCACTCAGCGAGGCAACTTGTGCCTTTGTATCCGGACGGCTATCCAATAGTGCTGAAAGTTGTGCCGACAACTGCTTGTGCTGAAGATAAAGCTGCAGACTATCAATTTTGCCCACCACTATACCCGCTTTGACGGGCATTCCCTCTTCAACATCAAAACTCAGGATGCGTCCTGCAGCCTCCGATGAGACTACCACTTCGGTGGCTTCAAAAGTGCCCTGTGCATCATATTTTCCATTATTGCCGCATGATGATACGGTAAGTATGATAATGGCGATGTAGATGATTCGTTTCATGTGTTTTTATTCGTTTAATGTATGTTTTAATCTGTAAATTGCTTGTAGCAGCTCTATCTCGTGGATGTTACAATTGAGTATTGCCGTAGTTTCGTCGCCAATTTTACGCAGCAAATCAGTAGCATCGATAACCCCGTTTTGAAGTTTTGATTCTGCCGCAATACGTACGGAACGCCGTAATTCTACAATGCGGGCATCATTTTCAATTGCCTTGCGAAGTCGTGTAATCTCTCCATCTTCCTGCGTCGTAAGCATTTGAGTATTAAACTGCAATACGTCGCGTTGAACAGCTATCTGTTGTTGGGCAATATCTATTTTTTTTAGATTGTTATTTCTGGTGTAGAATGCACTTATATCCCATGACAGACGAACACCAACAATAGCATTGAAAGTTAAATCCGGTGAAGTCATACTCTTAAAAATGTCCATACCGGGATAGCCATAATAGCCTTGCGCAAAGAGGCCTAATCGAGGCCTGACTGAGGAATTGATGGCCAATTTTTGCGCTGCTAATCTATTTTCTTGTGCCTCAAGCAAGGCAAATTCGGGACGTGACGAAGTATAACTATGAATAACTTTTTCAACGGGTCTTTCCAATTTATCGGAAGTTAGCGGCTGGCCGATAAAAATCTCCAACATACGGCGATAGCTCGCAAGAGATGATTCCACCACACCTAACTGCTGCTTAGCGGTAAGCAATTCGGCTTCTATCATATCTACATCAGATTGTAATGCGACGCCGTTTTTAAGATATGTGCGCATGCGTGTCAGATTACTATTAAGTACCTCAATCATCGCTTTGGTCTGCTCCAGCCGTTCATCTAGCAGTAAAATTCCGAAGTATAGGCCATCCACCCTCGCCTGTAGGTCATAAAGTGATACATCAACACGACTACGCTGCTCAGCTGCCTCTGCTCTGGCGATAGCTCTGTTCGCTTTTGAGTAACCGCCATCCCAAATCGTTTGACTGATATCAATTGCAACTTTATATTGATCTTTGTTGATTTCAGTCATTTCTATATCATCACCCTGCATCTTCATCAGTGTTTCAAAGGCTTCGGGGAAGGTAGGAGTAGCAGACTGATATGTGGCTTGTCCCGATATGGCAAATTGTGGTATCCAGGCTTTCGCCGCATTGGAAAGATTGAACTGTTCCGTTTTAGCAACAAGGTTATATTGCCTGATCTCGGGGTAGTGTTCCCGGGCAAGACGGCGACATTCATCAAGTGATTGAGCTTTAACACTTAAGGTCAAAAGAACAAGTATAAAAAATATGGCAAGTCGTCTCATATTAGTGTTTTATTATGCGCCTCATTATTAGTTCTATGTTTTCTGCTTTTCGCTCTTCAAGGAATATCTCTCTGTCTGCAATTATAGTGCCCATAACCGGCTCGATAAAGTGATAAGCCACGAATGGGAAAATATTTAGCGACATTATCGATATTATCAACATTGGAATATCGATTTTTTCAATTTCACCCCGTTCTGCTGCCGCATCTGCCTCGCTTTGAAGGTCGGCAAAAAATTCCCTGATAAAACTCGCTACTCGCTCATATAACAAGCTATATAGTTCGGGACGGGAAATAATCTCATTCAGAAAAAATCGCGGTAATAGGGGATTGGCCACCATATGGTCAAAATGTGATGCGATGCCATCTTTTAGCCGCTCAACAAGTGGCATATCCGGATCACCCATTGCAGCAAGCATGGTTTCTTTAACTGTACTAATAGTTTTCGCTAAGATACACTCAAAGAGTTGTCTCTTGGTACGATAGTAGTAATGCAGCATTGCATGCGTAACGCCCGCCTTTTGCGCAATGCTTATTGTCCGTGCACCATCATATCCTTTTGTCAAAAATTCCTGTTCTGCAGCTTCCAATATCAATTGCTCACTGCTGATTTTTTCTATCTCAGTCATGATTTGTCCCTAATTATAGTTATTAACAATTTTGTCAAACAGTTTTGTTGGCGCAAAAGTATAAGAATAATTCGGAACAAGAAAATAAATCTCACTTTTTCAGAGAGAGAGTTAAAAAGTGATAATCTATAAGGGGGTTTTCTAATTATTGCGGGAATAGGGAGCGATATGCTCCCTTATTTCTATTTTGGCGGCTTTCCAGCGAGGAATATCAATCTTTGGTCCGATGACTTCCACTACTTTCGCTGAAATAATAGAACCCACTTCACCGCAAATTTTCAACGGCATCCCCAGAGAATGGGCGTAGAGAAATCCTGCAGCATAAATATCACCGGCACCTGTAGCGTCGATTGTGTTCGCAGGCCAGGCTTCAATATAGTGATATTCCTCTCCCTGACGCAACATCGAGCCATCTTTTCCAATCTTCACCACTGCAATATCACATAATTCGGCAATGGCATCAAGCGCCTTACGAGGCTCCAGACCGGTAAATGAGGTGGCCTCTGTCTCGTTTGCGAAAACTATGTCGATATAATTTTTGACAATATCGTGTAAGAATGCATTGTTGGACTCCACAACATTGTAACTGGCCATATCCAGGCAAATGATCATACCCTTCTCTTTGCCGATCTCCACGGCACGGCGGATCAGACGCTGATTCTGCACCAGATAACCCTCAAGGTAGAGATAATCGTATCCGTCAAAAAATTCGGGCTTGAGATCTTCGGGCTCCAGTTGGAGTGCAGCACCGAGATAGGTAGCGAAGGTCCTGTCAGCGTTGGGCGCGGTAATAAATACCATGGCACGGCCTGAAGCGGCAGTTCCTTTGAGCAGATTGGAGCGGATGCCGTTCTGCACCTGTTCTGCTTTGAAGAGCGATCCCAGCTCGTCGTCGCCCACCTTGCCTATGAATCCTGCCGGCATACCAAAGATAGCGGCTCCGGAGATGGTATTGGCAGCGGAACCCCCCGCCACATACTGGACTCCGATCTGTTTGAGGCTCTCCCAGATTATATTGCCTGTCTTCGCATCGACGTGCTGCATACTGCCTTCCGGCAGGTTGAATTTGGTGAGAAGTGTATTGTCCGGGAGGATTGCAAGGATGTCGGTCAGTGCATTGCCTATGCCAAGTATGGATTTCATCTGAATGGTGTTATTCTGTTTGTTTGGCTGCAAACATAAGAATTTTTGTACTTTTGTGCTACAAATCGAGATCAAGATGAAGAAGACAAGGAAGAAGATTAAGATAAAAGATGTAATAAAGTATCTGCTGATGCTGGCTCTGGCGGTTATTCTGCTCTATTTTGCTTTTCGCGATATAAGCTGGAACGATTTTATGGAGGGGCTGCGCAGTTGTAATTACTGGTGGATACTTCTCTCTATGGTTATTTCCTGGCTTGTTGTAATTCTCAGGGGTTGGAGGTGGCGTCTGATGATGCGTCCGCTTAGCAAAGAGATTACCCGTCTGGAGGCCTATGATGCATACAATATCTGTTATCTGGCCAATCTGGTGCTTCCCCGTTCCGGTGAGGTGGTTAGATGCGGTCTGATCGCAAACAGCGGAAAAGTCTCTTTTGAAGGGGTTCTTGGTACTGTGGTACTTGAAAGGATATGGGATTTGATCTGTGTGGTGCTTGTCATCCTGCCTCTCTTCTTTTTCGGTACGTTCAAAGATTTCCTCATAGAGAAAATGTGGAATCCGATGGTGGAATCACTTCCCTTCAAGACGGTCTGGCTCGTTGTAGGCATAATCCTTCTTATCGTAACAATCGTGCTGATATTTCGTGCATACCGCAAAAAGATTGCAGCCACGCGTTTCGGTGCGAAGGTCATAAAGGTTTGGAAGGGCCTAGTGGAGGGTGTAAAGGCCGGTTTTAGGATGGAACACAAATGGGCATTCTTCAGTTATACTGCTCTTATCTGGATAGGTTACTGGGCAATGAGTCTCTTTACGCTTTATGCATTTCCCGCAGCTGCCGGTTTAAATATTTGGGATGCCCTGTTTTTGATGGTTGTGGGCTCATTAGGATGGATTGTACCGGTACAGGGCGGTTTCGGTGCCTATCATTTCATAGTCGCAATGACACTGGTTCCAGTTTATGGATTTACTCAGTCGGAAGGATTGATTTTCGCCACCATTTCTCACGAATCGCAGGTTGTTCAGATGCTTATTGTGGGTGCTATCTCCCTTATCACCTACGCCATTTACAGCAAAAAGTACAAGAAACCGGTGCAATTGTCTGAAAAAAAATAAAACAGAGTTCTCACTATTTTGTGCGAAAAGTTGTAAGTTCTTAAAAAAAATATTACCTTTACGATTATATAGGTAAGTTGCATTATATTCCATACCAAGGACTTATCTAATTCAGGGCCCTTGTTGTCAGATGCAATGCCGATTATGCATATATTGGGGTGGAGGGTTGCAGGTTGAATTACTGGCATTTGGGGTGCCTACCGAAGCAAAACGCAACGAAACTTGTTCTATATTATAATTATAAACATACCGACTATGAAAAGAAAGTTATTTTATTTTATTTTTCTAGCATTGCTGCTGAATGGAGCACCTACTGCACTGATCGGGTCGCATAGTGCTTCTGCTCAGACCTTTGCGGTAAAGACCAACCTGCTCTGGGATGCTACGGCCACGCTCAATGTCGGCGCTGAGTTTAAATTAGCGCCCAAGTGGACATTAGAAATCCCTGTTAACGTTAATGCCTGGATGAAACCCGGTGACGAGAATCCTAAATGGAGGCAATTGACGGTTCAGCCTGAAGTAAGATATTTCTTCAATGAAGCCTTCAAGGGCCATTTCGTAGGCTTTCATGCACACGGTGGCACATTTAATTTAGGAGGTGTAAAACTTCCCTTTAAATTTTTCGGAACGGACTTCAACACGTTAGAGCAGTTAGACAATCGTTATGAGGGATGGCTTACCGGTGCAGGAATTAATTATGGCTATGTGATTGGGCTCTCTCCTCACTGGAAGCTTGAGTTAGAACTTGGAGTTGGCTATATCTATCTGGATTACGACATTTTTAAATATGATCTAGGCGGTAAGCAGATTGGTAGCAACACTCATCACTACTTCGGTCCGACCGAGTTTGCCATTTCAATTGCCTACCTATTTTAGTTAAATCCAAAGGTTAGCAACAAAAAGGTTTCGTTGAGCCTTCTTGCAATTGTCTGAAAATGAAAGCAGCATCTGATAATTAAGTGCGATAAAAACTCTCTTTTTGACGTTTGGTTTTCCTATTACTGAGCAAAAATAGCGGATTAAGAATGTGCAATTTTCCGCCAATTTTGTGCGAAAGTGCGCTTTTTGCCCACTTTATTTTGTTAAAAATCAAAATTTTCAAAATAGGAGAACTTACAAATTGAAAGTTTACGAAAAGAGATTGAAAAAGATTTGACATTAAATTAGGAAGTATTGTAATAAATTGAAAGCCAGATTATTATAATGAGGGTTCTTTTTTGAATAGTCGGTTTAACTCATTAATCTATTAGGTACTCTATTTTTTAAAAACCGTTTTAGAGTTGTAAAATGAAATTTTGTCTGCCCACTTGATTTTTGGCTTTGCAATGTGTTGTAAATCAAGACATTGTGGGGCAATTTTCTTGTTGTGCGAAAAAGATAAAATCTTCTAAAAACCAATTCTTAAGGTTTTTTAAAAAGTTATCAATTTATAAAAAATATATATTACCTTTGCTCACCGTACCCGTCCTTTGCTCACCGTACCCGTAGGGGGGAACTGCATCGCAATTCAATACCAAGGATATTTAAAAATAGCCTTTTCTGATGGATTCGATGTTTATTGTGTAAGTGATATATACGAACAGGATGTTGCAGGTGTCGAACCTGTAACGAAGGGGGAACGGCTTAAAAATTGTATGAAAGAAAAGCCTCGTTAGAGGTATTTTATGAACACACAGAATATGAAACGAAAGTTATTCTTTTTTATCTTTTTCGCATTGCTACTGAACGGAGCACCCGCTCTGACGGGGTCGCATAGTGCCTCCGCCCAGAACTTTGCGTTAAAGACCAATTTGCTCTACGATGCTACGGCTACAGTAAATGCCGGTATGGAGTTTAAAATAGCACCTAAATGGACAATGGATATCTCCGGTAACTTCAATTCATGGATGACCTCAAGTGATTCGGACCCGGCCACCATTGATCCCAAATGGAAACACTGGATGGTACAGCCTGAATTCAGATATTACTTCTGTAATCCCTTTAGCCGTCACTTCTTTGGCATTCATGCGCACACCGGCAATTTCAATTTCGGTGGTTTGAATATTCCTGTTAGTTTTTTAGGAACGGACTTCAGGCAACTCAAGGAGATGCGCTACCAGGGGTGGTTTGCAGGTGGAGGAATAAGCTATGGCTATGTGATCGCACTCGGAGTCCACTGGAATCTAGAGTTTGTGCTCGGTGTAGGTTACTCTTATGTTGATTATGACACCTTTCTCTGCCCTGACTGCGGTAAGCATGTAGGTAGTGGCACTCATCACTATGTCGGTCCTACCAAGGCTGCCATTTCACTTGCATACCTATTTTAATTATGATGACTATGAGAAAATATATAGCAATATTTGTATCCCTGATAGCATTGGTTTTGAGTGCCAATGCACAGACGATTATGAATGGTTCTCTTGCCATTGACAAGATAGAGATCAACCGTAGCGGTGAGCATATCATAATCGACATGGATATTAACCTAAGTCAATTGAAACTTAAAAGCAGCCAGGCAGTACTTATCACTCCGGTGGTGGTTAACGGTGACCGGCGTTTGGAGCTTACTCCGATCGGTATTTATGGCCGTGAGAACTATATTAATAATAAGCGTACGATGGGCGATATCATGTTAGGAGGTACGGATGAGATAAAGTTCCGCAAATCCGAGATGCCCGATGTTCTCAACTACCAGAAGATCCTAGCATATCAGAGCTGGATGAATGGCGCGATAATGATCATAGAAAAAGAGGTACACGGTTGTTGCAACCGTATCGATGATCGTGCAGAGGCGTTAGTGGGAGGTTATGAGGAGTTTATCTACAAGCCGGAGTTCATTTATGTAACACCGAAGGGTGAAGCCAAGGCCAAAGTACACGCTCTTGAGGGTACCGCCCTGATCGATTTTCCGATCGGTATGACCAGGATTCTTCCTAACTATGGTTCCAATAGAGCCGAGATAGATAAGATAGTCAAGACTATCAATTCGGTGACGGAGGACAAAGATGCCACTATCAGCAACATTATTATCACCGGCTATGCTTCTCCTGATGGCCCTTATGAGACTAACGACCGCCTTGCACGCGGGCGTACCATATCCTTAAAGAATTATGTGTCGGATTTGCTGGGAACTACAGGCCGACTCATTTCTGCCAGCCATGTGGCTGAGGATTGGGAGGGATTCAGGGCAAAAATAGCTGCTTCTCATATGACTAACCGCGATGCCATTCTCTCCATAATTGACAGTGAAGATGATCCCGACCTGCGTGAGCGTAAGATCAGGCAAGCCTATCCCAGGGACTTCAATACCTTCAAGGAGACGATATTCCCTGCTTTGCGCCGAACTGACTATAAGGTAGAATATGAGATTCGCACCTATACGGATGTAGAGGAGATCAAATTCCTTGTACGCACCGCTCCCCAGAAGCTCTCCCTTCAGGAGTTCTATCTGGCCGCCAGCGAGATGCAATCCGGAGGAGATGAATTTGACTATATCTTCGAAACGGCAGCAAGGATGTTCCCAGAGGATGAGATAGCCAATCTCAATGCGGCAAATGCCTCTATGAGCAAGGGCAACCTGAAGGATGCCGCCTCGTATTTGGTAAAAGCCGGCAATAGTGCCGAGGCTGATTATGCCAGGGGAGTACTCGCTGCGCTGAATAAAGAGTATGCTGCAGCTATTGCTCATCTGCGCAAAGCCTCCGATGCCGGTCTCGCTAAGGCGGCGAAGGTGATTGCAGAGATCGAGAAGGTGGGCAAGAATGTATTCAGGCTCCCTAAATGAAAATAAACAAGAGAAAAATATTAAATAATCAAAATAATTAACAAACAATTAAAACCCCAAAATTATGAGACTTAAATTATTTGTATTGAGCGCCCTGGCACTCATTCTATTTGTCGGTTGTAACGAGGAGCAGATTGTCCCTGACTTAGACAGCAACGCTTCTTATATGACTGTACGACTTGTTTCTCCCGCTGATGTTTTCACAAAGGGTACTGCAGGCGGATTTGCAAACGGTACAGCAGCAGAGGGTAAGATCAACAATGCTCACTTTTATTTCTATGATATTATGGGCAACTTTGTAGTGGAAGGCGAGACACTAAGTGATCTCGGTACAACTACAAATCCGAATGGCAGTAACGTCGAGCGCTATACAGAAGCTACTATTGTACTAAGGAATGTCACCGTACTGCCCTATCAGATGCTTGTGGTGCTCAATCTTCCTGTGGCTGACGCAACAAGATTCCCCGGTAAGAGTCTGACACAGGCACAGGCAGAGCTTACCAATATCTATAATAACTCTGCCGAGAGCTTTATTATGACAAGCTCTACCTACCTCAATGCAACAAATAAGGTTGTCTTTACAACCAGTGGTATTGAGGGTAATCTCAAGAAGACAGAGGCCGAAGCAATTGCAAATCCTGTAGAGGCATACGTTGAGCGTCTTGCTGTTAAGGGTACATTGACAATGAAAGATGAAACTACTACTGCCACCATGCCCGGCCTTTTCACTTCCACAACTCCTGTAAAGGCAGCATTCCAAGGTGGTGAGAAAGAAGTCGATATCAAGATCAACGGCTGGGGATTCAGCAATCTCAACAAGAATAGTTACTATATCAAGAAAATTGATGCAGGGTGGACTGCTCCTACTTTTACATGGACATGGAACTCAGCTTCGAATTACCGTTCATTCTGGGCACAGGATGCTAACTATACCGATGGCGTTTATCCGGTCAATTATGCAGATTTGAGAGATGAAGGGGGTACAGATGCCATAACTCCCACAACAGCTGCATTGACTTACAAACCATACAATCAGATTGCAGCAACGGCTTGGGCTGCAGCAGACTACTGTCATGAAAACACCATTGCAGGTAGTCTTCTTACAGGAAAGCATTATATGAATGCAGCTACAAATATCCTGGTAGCAGCACAGATGAAGCTCGCTGATGATACTGAGTATGTAACTCTTTATCGTTTCAACGGCGTATTATATAAATGGGCTGATTATGCAAATATTTTGGCAGCGAATTTAAATCAGTCTTACAAAAAGACTGACAATACTGCCTATACAGCAGCTGATTTCCAGGTGCCCGATCCTAACATTGCAACTACTTTTACCAACCTCTATGACGGAGAGATCAAACCTCTTCTTACGGCTGATGCAGTTAATAATTCAATTGAAGATGCAATAAACTATCTTGCAGGCGACAGATTCATCACAGAGGTATTTACAAATGGTTGCATGTATTACTCTATCCCTGTAGAGCACTTCTTGAATCCTACCTATAACAAAACGAATCCGAGTGATCCTTTCTTGGTTGGTGATTTCGGCGTGGTACGTAACCACTTCTATCAGGTGACTGTAACGGACATTAAGAAAGTGGGTATCGGCGTATTTGACGTTACCGAGCCGATTGTTCCTAATTACGATCCTTCTACTTACTATCTCGCTGCTAAACTTAATATTCTTGCTTGGCAGACAGTTACTCAGAATGTGACATTGTAATTATTTTCCGAAAAGAGATTGCCGAGGTTTATTATACCGAGGCATTTCTATATCAATCTTTCGGGGCGGGTGGGGCCCCGCCCCGAAAGATTATTTAAAGCAAAAGCCCCGACGATATGATAATTAACAACAAATCGGAGTGATAATGAAACGATTGACATATTTGCTGCTCGTATTTATTGCGATGACCTCCTGTAGTGCAATATACGAATATGAGGGCGACTGCGATCCAAAATATCGAATAGTCTTCAGGTACGACTACAATATGAAATATGCTGACGCCTTTGCTAATGAGGTCACATCGGTGTCACTCTATGCTTTTGACGGTAGCGGTAAGCTTGTCTTCCAGAAGACCGATCAGGGCTCTCATCTTGGTAGCGGCGACTATACAATGGAGGTCGATATGGAGCCGGGTACCTATGACCTTGTCGCCTGGTGTGGCCTGGAGGATGGTTCATCCTTTGCACTTCCCGTTATGCAGAGAGGTCTGACAAGCAAGTCTGATGTCTCTTGTAAGATACAAGGAAGTAAATTTGGAGGTCAGATCACGGTTGATCAACAGCTCAAACCGCTTTTTCACGGTGCTCTCAATTCGGTGGAATTTCCCGATAAAGAGGGTATTCATACCGTGACCATACCGCTGGTCAAGAATACCAACTCCATACGCATTATACTGCAGCATATTTCCGGTAAGAAGGTAGATCCGGATGCTTTTACCTATCATATTACAGATGATAACGGACTTCTTAACTGGAATAATGAGATTGTGCCGAACAACATAGTCAACTATGAGGCCTATTTTACGGCTACCGGTGCGGAGGTGCTGAGTAAGGCGGATACCATTACAGCAGGTGCTGCAGCAGTGGCAGAATTTGCCACTTCGAGACTTATGGCATCCAGTGATGCACGGATGACCGTCAAAAATAACAAAGGAAAGACAGTACTCTCTATTCCCCTGGTAGAATTTCTTCTGCTGGTAAAGAGCAATTACAATCAGGTGATGACCGACCAGGAATACCTCGATCGCCAGGATGAATATCACTTCGTATTCTTCCTCCAGGATAAAAAACCTGATGGGGAAGGTACTGATCCGGGTGGCACTACGGACCCCGATGACCCTGATGATCCTGATGATCCCGATGATCCTGACAGTGAATATACCTGGATGAATGCCTATATATACATAGGCGCATGGAAAGTCGTTTTGTCATCGACAACACTTTAGAAATTTGAAACTGATCACATGAGAGTGAAACAAAACATATCGGTCCTATTCCGTCTGCTGATAGCGGTCTCAATAGTGTCGCTTATGGCAGCCTGCAACCTCATCTATGAGGATTGTAGTAAGTGCGCTCTTACCGAGCCGGTCGAGATCGGATTTACTATTTCGACAGGTATGTTCAGCTTTCCGGCGACCAAGGCTCCCGTTTATGGTGACGAAGATGGTCAGAATGATGAAAATTATATCGGTATAGAGAGTGGAGACTTTATGTTCCTTTTCTTTGATGAGAATGGAAAATATCTCCAGACTTTCCAGCCGGATCCGGAGGACATCACCCCGATAGGGGGAATTCCGGGAGTCTCTCCAAATCCCGATCCTACAGGAGATCCCATGCCCGTCTATAAGGCTTATTATATCAGCGGAAAGCTCAATCAGGCGTATACGGACTTTACGATGGTAGCTCTGCTCAATTATGGTGGAGCCAACGGCCGATATCCAATTGGCTCGGATGTGGCTTCAGAGAGTGAAACTCCTGATCTTTATGTCGGTACTTCAACGCTAAACGATCTGATCTCCAATAATGCGGCCGGAGGTTGGGGGACATTTAACTACAATCCTGCCATTCCTTACTCGCCCGCCCCGTCAGCACCGATGCCTATGTACGGGTTACGTAAATTTGAGAATTTCGAATTTCTTGAAAATATGCGTACTGACCTTGGGGATATCAACGTGCTTAGGGCATATTCAAAGATTCGCGTGCGACTTGTAGGCGAGTTAGCAACCGGTTTTGATATTGTAAGCGCTACACTCAATAAATATTCGACAGTAGCATACAAGGCCCCTAATATTACACAGACCACCCCAAGAGGTGTCACGATCTCTACTGAGCAATACTGCTCATCGACGGAAATTTCGTCCGGCTCAATTCCTTTCAGGAGGATCACGGATGATATTTATGAGATCTATGTTCCGGCCTATGACAATATCAATGCTTCTGCGGATAAAAAAGCAACCATTACTGTTCAGCTTTCTAACGGCCAGACATTCGATGATGCTATCCATTTTGCCTATTATGACGATAACGGCAAACTTCCTTCAAACCCGACCTATTTCAACATCCTGCGCAATCATATCATCGATTATCGCATTACCGGTATTAGCGGTGCAGACCTTACACTCCAGCTTGAAGCAAATCCATGGGATGTTAAACAATCCAATTATCAGTACACGGAATTGGTTGCGTTTTCTGAAGGTGGATTCCCGGCATTTGTAGAGAATAGTATCAGTACGATTGATTATTCAGATCAGGCCAACGGCAATGTATATGTAATCATGAAACAGGACAACACAATTGCCGAAGTGAACTTTAATATTATGTCTCCTATCGGAAGTACCTGGAAGGCGATATTGGTGAGACAGAAAGGGGATACCGGAGCATTCTCATTCGTAGATAGTGGCGGCAATGTAATAATAGAG
>JGI24711J26586_10000399_pt1 | contig 33457 bp, 29 predicted proteins | sample BioPla3DNA1_FD_26586 | JGI IMG/M metagenome (IMG submission 26586)
GGTCTTTTCAATTTCATATTTTAAAGAACTTAGATCCTGTAAAAAGATCTAAAGGGTAGCTATTGAGGCTTCATCTACCCACAGATATGCACGAAGCCTCAAATTTCATCATTTTTTTTAAATTAACTCGTTTTTTATTCTCAAAATTTGACTTTTTTTTGATTAGAAATTAAGTAAAAATGGTAAACTTTACACAGGTTGGTGCAACGTGAAGATTACTATGAATAATTCAAACAATTTACTTATGCGAGAGCAGGTTATTAGATCTAATACTTGGGGTCATCACTTTTTCTTTTTAAACGTAGTATTAGCTATCTTTATCGGTTTTGCCTACGTTTATGCGGCCCCTCCTGCNGAAAGTTTTATATCTTTTGTGTACCTTCTTGTTACATGGCTAGGTCAGATTAGCTTTTTATGCTTTTTAGCATTCCTGATCTTCTTTTTCCCATTGTCCTTTATCGGACATTTTAAGATTTACCGCTGTCTTTGCTTTGTGATGGCTATCCTGTTGCACTGTTTACTGCTAATCGATGCAAAGCTGTTTATCTCCATTAAGGTCCATTTAACCTGGATGGTATTCTCTTTAATTGCCCGTGATCTGGATTTTAAAACCGGTCTTAACTTCAACTTCATGTACATTGCAGTTGTGGTTTTAATCCTGCTTGAACTTCTTTTTGCAAAGCTTGCCACAAAAGAAATTTATAAAAAAGAATTACGCCATAACTACTTCCCTGCAATTGTTTTATCTATCGTAGGTGCATGCTTTATTGCATCACATGCAATTTATATCTGGTCAGATGCAACAAACTACGAGAAAATCACTAATTTAAGAACCGTATTCCCAGCTCACTACCCAATGACTGCAAAATCATTCCTGACCAATCATGGCTGGATTGATGAAGATAACTCCCTTGCAGACGGTACCTCAACATCATCAGTTTCATATCCTTTAAATGAGCTTACTGTAGTGCCAAAGGACAATCCAGAAAATGTGATTTTCATTTTCTTAAATGGTATGTCCTATTCAGATTTAAGTATCCGCACCACCCCACATTTACTTGCTATAAAGCAGAGTAACGCAAGCTTTGAGGAACACTATCTTCCATACAACACCGTTGAAGACAATATGTTCGCTACAGCATTTGGTCTTCCTGTTGAATATAAAGACGATTTTTTAAGACATGGAATTCAGCCTGTAACCTTAACTGAGCTTATGAAGCAGGAGTACATCGTAAGATTATTTGCAAGTTCTGCAATTACAAATGATCTGATGCCTGTTGCAAGTCACCTTGGAATCGGTAAAAACAAGAGCCAGGTAAGCGCAAATGATGAAGCCATGTTTAACAATGCTTATGAGTTTATTGATGGCCTTACAGAGAAACAGAACTTTGTAATCAACCTTGATACAACCTCTGTTACAAAAGCCGGTAATAATGTGTCAGCACACAAACAGGCTTTAATCAATCTTGATTATCATTTAAATGATTTTCTTAAAAAGCTTGAGGAAAAAGGTGTTCTTGAAAAGACTTTAGTGGTTATCACATCATCTACAGGTGATCCAACAATTGTTGATACCAACACTACTTTTTCAAAGAAAAAGCAGCACGTTCCATTAATTACAATGTGGCCTCATTCTTCTCAGAAAGGTGTTTCATTTAACAAATTAACCTCAGCTTTTGATTTAGTTCCAACCCTGGCTATTGAAATTTTGGGTATACAGCCCCCATGTGTAAATTATTCAATAGGAAATAGCTTATTAGATTCTTACAACAGAGAACATATTGTTACCACTAACGGAAAGCAGCTACTTTTAATTGGCAAAGATAACGTTACCTTCTACACCAAGAGCGGTCGTGCTTTCGTTTACAACAAAGGTCAAAAACAATATATTCGCTCAAATCTAGAGACTTTGATTAAAGCTATGCGTGATTTAAATCGCTATAAAGGCTAAAGGAAATTATCATGAAATTAACAGAACAGAACGTAAAAGAAGTTATTGTTGATGCTTCAATGCAAAAGGCAGTATTCGTTTACTTTTACATGAATGCCCCAGAATGCGAAGCTACTACTAAAGCAATTCAGACTGCAATTTCTGACACTAATGAATACGTTTCATTAGTTGAAGCTGATGTTCAGGAGCAGGTAGGTCAGGCTATTGCAATGCAGTTAGGACTTCAGACAGTTCCTGCTCTTATTGTCATGAAAGATGGCCGACCTGTAGATGCGCTTCAGGGTGATGACATCGTAGCTAAACTTCAGGAAACTCTAAAAAAGTACATGCCTTCTGAAGGAGAGTTACTTGCCAAGCAGGCAATTGCCTTAGAGAACTCTGGCGCTTTTGCAGATGCTTTAATCAAGATTAAAGAAGCTTATGCCTTAAATGAAAAAGATCTTGATGTAAAACTTGTTTATGCAAGGATCTGTATTAAGAACAAATCTCTTGAAAAAGCTCATGAGTTACTTGATAACCCAGGTCGTGAACTTTCAGAGATGCAAGATTACAAAGATCTTATTTCAGCATTAACTATTGCAGAGCAGGCAGCTGAAAGCCCTGAAATTAAAGAGCTTGAAAAGAAATATCTAGCCGATCCTACAAATAGCGAAATTGCCATTAGCTATGCAGCAGCATTAGCTGAAAATGGTAAAAGAGGTAAAGCCCTGGAGATCCTGTTTGAGATCCTGAAAAAAGATCTTGGCAACGCAGAAGTTAAAAAGACATTCCTTGATCTGTTAAATACAATGCAGGGAGATCCACTGCAAAAAGAATACAGAAGAAAGCTATACACAATCATGTACTAAATAGTTTTGTATCTCATTAAAAGAAGGCTTAGGCCTTCTTTTTTTATGCATAATTTTGCATAAAATCAAGGAATTGTATTATTTTTTCTTTCTAACAACCAATTTTGTGCAGTAAAAAAATATTTTTCACCGTTAGTTTTGGTACTTTTCCAGCAACTCCTTAAAAATATGCAGAATTTATTCAAATCTCATAATTCACCATTCTGATACACGTGCGCTTAAAACCGTGCAAGCACAAAAAGTGTAAATATTTAGTCATAACATAAGCTAGCTCGTTTTGAGCAAGGTAAATTATTAACTAAGAGACGAAATACAATGAATATCAACAAAATTGCACTATCCGACATTTGTGGTTTGAGCGTAAGTGTCGCATCAGCTGGCAATTACAATGAATCATTATTTCATTCACCTAATAATCTGACTATCTCACAAAAGACTAATCCTATTGCAACTCATGGCATCGTAACCTGACCTAACTTCTTAGCATCACAGGCTGGTCTTGATGATACTAAGCTTGGATTATTGTTTTTATTTTTTGGTTTAGTTCTGGCTTTAGCAATAAAAGCCACCAAAACAATGAAAACAAGATTTGCTTAATTTGATTTCTAATGATTTGCCAGGCACAAAGCCTGGCAAATTTATTTATTTTTTCTGATAGGAAATACTATTTATATTTGTGTTAGGCCATGAAGTCACAATGGTCTGCAAAAAGGTAGCAAGTGGAATTGAGAAGAACACGCCCCAGAATCCCCACAAACCGCCAAAGATAAAAATTGCAGTTAAAATTGAGAATGCATCAAGATTCATTGCCTTTGAGAACAGCATTGGAGTCAGCACATTACTGTCTAAAAGCTGAATGACTACATAAACAATCAGTAACCATAGGAACATGCCTGTAAAGCCAAACTGGAATGCGCCTACTAAAATAATTGGAATGGTAATAATTACAGCACCTACATAAGGGATTACAACAGATAAACCTACACCAATTCCCAATAAGAAAGCGTAATTCAATCCAAAGCACAAGAAAGCTACGGTGTTTACCACAGAAATTACTGTAATATGAACCAGCTTTCCACGGATGTATCCTTCAATCTGTGCGTTAATCTTTGGCCAGAACTCATGTATTAAAACCTGATTGCTTGGTAATATGTATGTACGTACACGTTTTTGAAGCTGCTCTTTATTTGCAAGCATCAAGAAGGTAAAAATAGGTACAATAATCAGGTACATAAGCCAGGTCATAGCATTAAATACAGAAGGCATGATCTGGGTCTTCATAATTGTTGTAGTAGCTGAAATTATTGAAGAACGGGCTTTAATAATTAACTCTTTTACCTCATCTTGAGTGATCATAGATGGGATTGGCTCAGGAAGAGTCTGAGTAAAATCATAAATACGGGTTGCGATATTTGTTTCTAAACCTTCACCATTTTCAATATTTACTGTTTGTGAGCTTATAGTCTGTAAGCTTACATACATCTGGTTTGCCTGCTGCAAAATCTTTGGTACGATAAATACCAGAATACCGATAGATAAACTTACAAAGACAACCATTACAATTGAAGATGACAGCCTGCGCCCAAGCTTAAACTTATGCATTAGAGCTCGTACAGCCCAATCTAAAACATAAGCAAAACACAAAGCCACCACCAATGGACCTACAAGCCACATTAAATAGTAGACAATTAAAAAAGCTACAATTAAAACAATTGCAAACTCAATAGAACCAGGAGTTGAAAAATGGCGTAAATACCAGTTTTTAATTAAGTTAATCATGACTTTATTTCTTCAAAAAGAATTCGATAAGCTCATTTTGTCATTGTATATGTACCAAAGCAAGCAACTAATTTTATAACTACGACTAAGGTTACACTAAGACTGAACTTTTATAATAAATGATACAAAAGATGATTTTGTTGCCCCAAAATTACACTTTGCGCTAATATAAAGAAAAAGGATTAGCCAATGTCACTTATCAAGTCACTCAAATATTTAGTATCCATCTGTCTTATTGCTGTAACAGTTGAGGCTCAACCGGCTAATATTGCAATTCCTGAACTTGGTGTTGCAGGTGTACGCGGACTTACTGTTCAAGCAGAAAGAAATTATGGGGACTATTTCAAGCGCAAAGCTTTAGGTGCAGGGATCTTCTCTTTTGATCCGGTTTTAAACGAGTATATAAGTTCTGTTGGCAATCGTCTTGTAATTCATGCTCATGATGTCTATTTCCCATTTGAGTTCTTCTTATCTCCTGATACCTCAATTAACGCCTGCGCTTTTTTAGGCGGTAAAGTTCAGGTAAATGCAGGCCTTTTCCATTACACAAAAACAGAAGATGAATTTGCATCAGTCCTCGCCCACGAAATTTCACACGTAACACAAAGACATATCGCAAGATTCATCGAAAGCCAGTCTCAAAAAAACTCACTTAACGTTGCTAGCATCATTGGTTCTGTTGTTCTGGCTATCATAAATCCAGAAGTTGGTATGGCAGCCCTCTCCTCTGCAACAGGAATGATGGCTCAATCAAATATCAACTTTACCCGTGATAATGAGTATGAGGCTGATAGAGTTGGTTTATCTCTACTCTATGATTCAGGCTATAACCCAATGGCTATGAGTGATTTATTCAGAACCATGTTAGCTAAACAGGGAAATATCAACTCTGCCTACGCGCTGCTAATCGATCACCCATTATCTGAAATCCGTGTGTCTGAAGCTTATAACAGAGCTAAAAATCTGCCAAAACGCAACAACAGCACAAATCCAAATTTCATGTTTGCAAAAGCCCGTGTTGATGTTCGTTATATGAATTTAAAAATAAATGAGTTAAAAGAACGAATTGAAAAAAATAGCAAGGTTAACAAATATTATAAGAACTACGCTTTAGCTTTAATTGCTTTTGAAAACAAAAATTTCTCAGAGGCAACAACCTATCTTGATAATATTGCTATGCCAAACAATGACTTTGTCTTAGACTTAAAGACTGATATTGATATTGCAAAGGGGCAGTTTGCAAGCGCCACTTCAAGACTATCAGCTCTGTATCAAGAAAGACCAAACGATACTGTAATCTCAATTAACCTTGCAAATGCCTATATTGAGAGTAAACAGAATCAGAAAGCCATTTCCATCCTGAAAAAAATTCTGCAAAAGGATTCAAACAATACCTTAGCCTCAGATATGTTGACTAAGGCCTATTTTGCTGTAAATGATAAATGCAATGCCTATCAGGCTGCCGCACAAAACTCAATTACTAAAGGAAAATACAATCAGGCTAATAATCTTCTGACCAGTGCTCTTCGTAACTGCACCGGAAACACAAGAGAAATAGTCAGAGCAAAATTTAAAATGTATAGCGATATTCGCTCATTTGACGAAAATATTGAAAAGAATCATTAAGTTATACAATAATCCCTTTGAAAATAGCTATTTTATCTTTATTCATAGAATGTGATTTTATTCACTTTTTAGATTATTGTAGTAAACTTATCGTATTTTATTGATAGATGCATTCAAAGTAAAAAGAGAGTTTGCTATGGTTCAGTGCGTTCATTCTGTTCAAGAGTTAAGAAACATATTAAAACCATTAAAGGCAGCAGGTAAGACTGTAGGTCTAGTTCCAACAATGGGAGCATTACACCAAGGCCATGCAACTTTAATAGCTACTAGTGCTAAAGAAAACGATATTACTGTAGTTTCAGTTTTCGTAAACCCAACTCAGTTTGGCCCAACCGAAGATTTCGATGCTTATCCTAGAACTTTAGACAGCGATCTTAAAGTTGTGAAAAATGCAGGTGGCGATATCGTTTTTGCTCCAAGCCCTAAAGAAATGTATCCTAGCGAAGATATGACATGGGTTGAGTTAACTGGTAATATCACTAAAGTTTTATGCGGTAAAACCAGACCAATCCACTTTAGAGGCGTTGCAACCGTAGTATCAAAGCTGTTTAACATCGTTGGACCTACTAATGCATACTTTGGTCAGAAAGATGCTCAGCAGGTTGAAGTTCTTCGTCGTATGGTTAAGGATTTATTCTTTGACTTAAACTTAAGAATTGTTCCAATTGTTCGTGAAGAAAGCGGTCTTGCAAGAAGCTCAAGAAATACTTATTTATCAGCTGAAGAAAAAGCTGCTGCAGTGGTATTATCCCAGTCTCTAAAAAAAGCTTTAGAAGATTTTAAAGCTGGCGACCATAATAAAGCTTCTATCATTGAGAAAGTTACCAAAATCATTCAGGCACAGCCTCTATCTGATATTGAATACGTAGAGTGCTATGGTCTGCCTGGATTGAGCGAGTTAAAAGACGAAATTACAGCACCATCATTACTTGCACTTGCTGTAAGATTCGGCAATACTCGCCTAATTGATAATATTATCTTGGAGTAATCATGCAATACACCATGATGCACGGTAAAATCCACCGTGCAACTGTTACACAAGCAAATCTTGAGTATGTAGGTTCTATTACTATAGACGAAGATCTACTTGAGGCAGCAGGAATTTTACCTGGTGAAAAAGTACAAATCGTTAACAACAATAATGGTGCTAGACTTGAAACCTACACTATCGCAGGACCAAGAAAGTCTGGTGTGATCTGTCTGAATGGTGCTGCAGCCCGTTGCGCTATGAAAGGAGATATCGTCATCATTATTGCCTACGGACTAATGGATGAGCAGGAGGCAAAATCTCTTGTACCAAAGGTTGTACTAGTTGATGAGAACAACAGAATAGTTAAGAACTTTACTGAAAAAGCTAACAGCACAATTTAGTTTAAAATTTATCAAAAAGTTCTGCAAAATGCTGAACTTTTTTTAATTACTTCTTAGAATCAATTCCAAGAATTATCTTTACAAACGGAATGGTAAGCTCATGAGTATGCTCAAGCTGTGCGTTCTCAAGCTTATCAATAATCGCAAGTAAAGAGCTCATGTCATGATTGCAGTGTCTGACTAAAAACTTAATAGTCTGGTCAGGTAAATTTACATATCTTGCTCTAATTCTCTTTTGCAAAGCCTGAACGCATTCTGACTCTGTCAGATAATTAAGCTGTAAACTAATTCCACTTGATAATCTGGTGTTTAAATCTTTCTTTAAATACTCAATCTGATCAAAAGACTTTGTAGAGGACATTATTAAAGTGCCCTCCTGCTTGTCATACCATCTGTTGAACAAGGCAAACAGAGCAAGCTCTAATTCCTCGTTTCCGGCAATAACATCAGCGTTGTCTAATATAAGCACCTTAGGGATCTGGATATCCAGAGCAAAGGCACCGATTGTCTTTAAAAGTGACAAATCAAGATAACAGCAATCTGGACTTTCTGCTTTTTTTCTTTGAAATAAAGATTTCAACAGATGAGTTTTTCCACTTCCTTGAGGTCCGAAAATAAAGAAAAACTCATTTTCGCAAGAATCAACCGCTTTCTTTAGTAATTCAACGACACTTTTATTAGAACCTTCTTCAAAAGTGGAGAAATCCACCTTATCTGAAATTCTGATATCCAGTGGTTGCTGAACTGGTAAATTTTCGATTTCGTTCATGCTTGTCCTTAATTAGAAATAGCAATTCCTTCAGACTCTAAAGCCTGAGTACTGTCGTCTGAATCATCTGTAAGGGTAATTACAGGCGCACCATCCTGTTGAACAACCTGAGTAGTTACCTCAACCTTCTTTTTTACAATGTGCTTAGTGTAAGCCTCATCGCTGTATTTGTTAATTTTAGAGGTTACCATTTCATGGGTACTCTTGGAAATACTTCCTACACCATTTGGAGTCTGTGGTACACCTTTACTCTTATTGTACTTATATGTCCATGGACCTACTTTTGTAAAATCATCTGCATGAGCTAGAGTGCCGTCTAAAATATCAGGTTTTGCACCAGTTGGAATTAAGAAGATGACGCCGCTCTGATTGTAACCTAAAACTGTAATATCAGCTTCATAACCGTAGGTTATCAGTGCTCTTTTTATTGATGGATAGTCAGCCACATTATCAACACCTGCAAATAGCACGCGTACACCGCCAGGAACAGGGCCTAAAGCAATATTGCCGTCATCCTGAGTGGTAGTAAGGCTGTTTACCTCATCTGAGCTTGTATTGGCTACATTTTTAGATTGAGTATCGTTTTGCAGTAGAGCTTTGGCGATATCTCTTGAAACATTTGAACTTGTCGTTGCTAAATCGCCCTGGCTTTGACCATTACCAAGAGCTTTGCCTTCGTTATCATATACATTCCACTTAACAGCATAAGTGTCTTCATTCATTTCTATTGCGCCTGCAACAAAGTATTTTGCATCATATCTTTTTGATGCCTGAGCAAGCTTTTTATCAGAATGTGTCAGAATGGTTTGTGCATCTACAGACTGAACATCATCAAGATCCATTAAAGGAAACATTAAGTTGTAGTTGTTCTTAATAGATGCTTCATTTAAAGCCACTGCAAAATCATTCTGGCCATCAGAATTTAGAATGTTGATTCCATTTTCTGAAACATCAGCAAACCATACTAAAACTGGATCGCTAAGCCCCTGCCAGGTAGCAATACCGTTACTTGATAAAAGAGATTTAACCTTCTCATCATTGAAGGAGACAAGTAATTTATCACCGTTAATTTTTAAAGTATCAATGGTGTTCTTTATCTGATCAAAAGAGATTTTCTGTGTATCATCAATTGCGGTCTTGGAAGTTACCTCTACAAAGGCACTTTCAATGGCGTTATCCATGCCGTCTGCAAGAGAACGCTCATAAACCTGAGTTGCAAAACCAGACTGAGCTAACAGCAAAGTAGAGCTAATCATTAGAGTTGAAATTTTCATAAACCACCTTCAAATTATATGAGTGCAATTTTAGCACATGAAACCTTGCTGTTTTTTCTGTTTTGGGATGAATTTTTTCTTCATTTCTAGTAAAATTGCGCACAGAATATTTTTTAGTTCTTGGAGATGATCATGGCATCAAATTTAACCTATAAAGAAGCTGGCGTTGATATTAATGCCGGTGACGAGCTTGTACAACGTATCAAAGCACCAGTAAAGAAAACCACCCGTCCAGAAGTTATTGGTGGTTTAGGTGGATTTGGCGCTCTCACAAGACTTCCTAAAGGTTATACAAATCCTGTTTTAGTAACTGGTACTGATGGTGTTGGTACTAAGCTACGCTTAGCAATCGATCTGCAGAAACATTCAACTGTAGGTCAAGATCTTGTTGCAATGAGTGTCAACGACATCGTTGTTCAGGGTGCAGAACCATTCCTATTCCTTGATTACTACGGCACAGGTAAACTAGATGTTGATACAGCAGCTACTGTTATTACCGGTATTGCTAACGGTTGTGAACTAGCAGGTTGCGCTCTAGTTGGCGGCGAAACAGCTGAAATGCCAGGCATGTACGAAGTTGGTGATTACGACTTAGCTGGCTTTGCTGTTGGTGTTGTTGATGAAGACAAGATCATTGATGGTTCAAAGGTTAAAGTTGGCGATGCTCTAATCGGAATCGCATCTTCAGGACCTCACTCAAACGGCTATTCTTTAATCCGTCGTATTCTTCAGATTGCTAATGCAAAACCTCTTGAGGATAAATTATCAGACGGCACAGTTCTAGCTGATGCTCTATTAGCTCCAACACGTATCTACGTAAAGCAGATCTTAAAGTTAATCAAAAAAGTTGATGTTCACGCATTAGCTCACATCACTGGTGGTGGCTTTTGGGAGAACATTCCTCGTGTTCTACCTGAAGGCACTTGTGCAGCTTGTGATGGCGATTCATGGACACGTCCTGAAGTATTCAAGTACTTACAGAAGAACGGTAACGTTGATGCATACGAAATGTTCCGCACCTTCAACTGTGGTGTTGGTATGATTGCTGTTGTATCAAAGGATGAGGCTCAAAAGGCTGTTGACGTTCTAAACGCTTTAGGTGAGAAGGCTTGGGTTCTTGGTGAAATCGCACCTGTTGGTGCTGATGGCAAGCTGGTAACCATCAAGAATTACGAAAACTTCTAATCGATAGTTTTTATGGAATGAAGGTTCTCTGTAAAAGGAGAGCCTTTTTTTATGTCTAAAAAATATTTAAAAATGTAATATTTACCAATTGATAATAAGAATAAGAACGAAAAGATTGCATTTTTATACTATATAAAAAACTATATGCTAAAAAGCTTTAATTCACTATAAAAGCACTAAAACAGTGCGTAATTTATTTACATTCCTATCATTTTTTCTTATCAATATTGGCTTACAAAAGCCATTAAACTGTTTTGCTCCTATTCTTAACACGTTTTAAACATATTAACATTTGACCTACCCCCTAATAAAAAGTACAGTGCCTTACTTTATTTTTTATGTGGTCATTGAACTATTTGGAGGTGTCTTTTGTGAACGCATACAATATTGCCTGGTGGGGTGCTAATTACTTCTCTGTAAATGAAAAAGGTCATGTTATCGTTAGACCTAATCCCAAAAATACCGACGCAGTTATCGATTTGGCTGAGCTTGTTAAACAGCGAACTGATAAAGGACAAAGATTACCTGCGCTTTTCTGTTTTCCTCAAATCCTACAAAGTAGACTTCAAGATATCAACAATGCCTTTAAAGAAGCACGTGAGGAATACGGCTATAAAGGTGATTACTTCCTAGTCTATCCGGTAAAAGTAAATCAGCACCGTAGAGTCTTAGAAGGTCTTACAAATTGTACTGAACCAATCGGACTTGAAGCAGGTTCTAAAGCGGAGTTAATGGCAGTATTAGCTCATGCCGGCAGAACACAGTCAATGATTGTATGTAACGGTTATAAAGATCGTGAATACATAAGAATGGCACTAGATGGTGAAAAACTAGGCCATAAGGTATTTTTAGTTATTGAAAAAATGTCAGAACTAAAAATAGTTTTAGAAGAATCCAAACGTCTTGATGTAATTCCAAGATTAGGCGTAAGAGCACGACTTGCCTCTCAAGGTTCCGGAAAATGGCAGTCATCAGGAGGTGAGTGCTCAAAATTCGGCCTTTCAGCAGCTCAGGTACTGCAACTTGTTAATAGCTTAAAAGAGGCAGGCAAAATTGAGTGGCTACAGCTTTTACATTTCCATTTAGGTTCTCAGATGTCTAACATTCGCGATATCACCCGCGGTGTAAGGGAGAGTGCTAAGTTTTACGTGGAATTATCAAAGCTTGGTGTAAACATTAAGTTCTTTGATGTAGGCGGTGGTCTTGGTGTGGATTATGAGGGCACAAGATCACAGACTGACTGCTCTGTTAACTACTCTTTAAAAGAGTATGCAAATAACATCGTCTGGACTTTAGGTGATGCCTGCGCAGAGAACGATCTACCACAACCTACCATCATTACAGAATCAGGTAGAGCTCTTACTGTATATCATGCCGTATTAGTATCAAATGTAATAGGTGTGGAAAGAAATGAGTTCTGTGTGCCTGAGCCTCCACTTGAGGATTCTCCACGCGCTCTGTTAAGCCTGTTTAATACCTGGGAAGAAATGCACAAGGATGTAATCAGACGGTCTTTACGTGAATGGCTGCATGACAGTCAGTACGATCTTCAGGAGATTCATGAAGGTTATGTATCTAGCAATGTAACTCTGCAGCAGCGTGCTAAAGCCGAGCAGATCTTCTTATGCATCTGTAAGACAATTCAGGAATCACTTGATCCGTCAAACAAGACTCACCATGCTCTGATTGATGAATTACAGGAGCGCATGGCTGATAAGATGTATCTGAACTTCTCTTTATTCCAGTCTATTCCAGATGCGTGGGGTATTGATCAGATTTTCCCTATCCTGCCACTTGAAGGGCTTGATAAGCCTTTAACAAGAAGAGCTGTGATCCTTGATATTACATGCGATTCTGATGGCGCCATCAAGCAGTATGTTGAAGGTGATGATATTTCAAATACCATGCCTTTCCCTGAATACGATAAAAATGAACCACCTTTAATCGGTGTCTTCATGGTAGGTGCATATCAGGAGATTTTAGGCAATATGCACAATCTGTTCGGTAATACTGAAGCTGTTGATGTTTATGCTTTTGATGACGGCAGAATCAGCGTTTCTTTATCTGATGAAGGCTCAACAGTAGCAGATATGTTACGATATGTATTACTTGATCCTTCAAAGCTGTTAAGTGAGTTCAGCACTCAGGTACTGACCAACCAGACTCAGCTTGATGAAAAGACACAGAGAGCCTTTATTGAAGAGTTCAAATCAGGATTATACGGATATACCTACCTGGAGGATGAATAATGCAGACGCTAAATCATGAGCATGATATTTCGCTTGTATCAAATGCTTTTGGTTTTTTAAGAACCCCAATTAACTTTACTCCTTATCATTCTGATGCTGATGTAGTCATAACTGGTGTCCCATTTGATATGGCAACATCAGGACGTGCAGGCACACGTTTTGGACCTAACGCAATGAGACAGATTTCTACTCAGCTTGCATGGGAAGGAGCACGCTACCCTTGGAAATTTAATCTTTTTGACAAGATTAAAGTTGAAGACTGCGGAGATCTTGTATATGCCTTTGGCGATAATCAGGACATGTGCGACAAGCTTGAAGCTCATACCTTAAAGCTTATTGAGAATGGTAAAAAATGCTTAACTTTAGGCGGTGATCATTTCATCACACTTCCTCTTTTACGCGCTCATGCAAAAGTACACGGCAAGATGTCTTTAATTCATTTTGATGCACATGCTGATACCTACTCAAATGGTTCTGCTTTTGACCATGGCACTATGTTCTACCATGCTCCAAAAGAGAATTTAATTGATCCAGCTAAGTCTGTTCAAATCGGTATCAGAACAGAATTTGATGAGAAAGACGGCTTTAATGTTCTTGATAGCGCATTAGCTAACGATATGACTATTGATGAAATCTCAAGATCAATTCATGAGATTGTAGGTGGCAACAAGTGCTACCTGACCTTCGATATTGATTGTCTTGATCCTGCTTATGCTCCAGGCACAGGAACTCCTGTATTAGGAGGCTTAAGCTCTGACAAGGTACTGAAGATTTTAAGATCTCTAAAAGATCTTGAGATTGTAGGTATGGATGTTGTAGAGGTATCTCCTGCGTATGATCATGGCGATATCACCTCTTTAGCAGGTGCAACCATCGCACTTGAAATGCTATACCTTGAAGCTTTCAAGCACTAATCAGCAATAAGGCCGATATAATCGGCCTTATCTTTCAAATTCTAGGTTGCAAGAGAATCACCATAGTCATTTTCTTCAGCAGCCTTTGTCTTTCGGTAACAAAGCGGAGTCTGACCAAACTTCTGCTTATACAGTTTGAAGAAATAGCCTATATTATCAAAGCCATGATCAAGGGCAATATCTGTAATTGACTTTGAGGTAAGTGCAATTTCCTGGCTTGCTCTGCGCAAACGCAAATCATTGATAAAATCCACAAAACTCATACCAGTACTCTTTTTAAAGTACCTGCAGAAGTATTGTCTTGAAACATTCAGGTAATTAGCAGCATCATTCATGGTGATCTTTTCTGCATAATGCTCATTGATAAAGGTTAATAGATCTTTAATTTTCTGCTGCTTATGCTCAAAGTCATCATTTCTTGATAGAGACTCAGCAAGGAAAATACCGTTCTCATACATGATGGCCAGTAAATCGATTAAATGAGCCTTAATTCTAAGGCGTGTAGGGCCGTCAGTCTTTGTTGAATTATTGATAATGTAAGACAGGATTTTGTCTGCCTTAGCAAAGCACTCCATATCAGCAGTAATGATAGGAGGCATCTTTTTACCACCCTGAGTTAAGAACTTAATCAGGCGATTCTGCACTTCATCAAAATAGCTAAATTCAATCATAGAAGGATTGAATAACACTGAAGAATGATCAGATCCTCTCTTAATCATTACATTGTGCAGCACATTACCTGGTGTAATTGCAATACAAGGACCTTCAAGTTCATAATCCTGCATAGCGTAGTTATAAACAAATTTTCCACTTTCAAAACGGTTGATCTCAACCTCAGGATGCCAATGCATACCAATATTGATGTTAAACTTTTTACCGCGGCAGATATAACCTGCCAAAGGATACACACTAGAACCGTGTTTAGCGATTTCTTTAAGCTCTTTTTTTAGTGCAGCCATTTTTGCATACCAATAATGAAACAAAGAAAGTAAATTCTCAAATTCAATATTGAACACTTTTATACGTTATTGCCCACAAAAATAAATACTTCTGATTATCACAAATGTGTATTATGCAACCAGGTTAACTGTGTATAAACTATTCAATATTAACTCAATTTTAAATCTATTATAGTATTAGCAGTGATATATTCAACCTTTTATATATAGAACTTATATAAAATTAGTCTACTAAATTCATATCCGGAATCAGGTCTTTTCAATTTATCATTTCATCATAATTACAGAATATTAAACATCTATAGATAATGTCGAATAAGTCTGTGTATTCTAAAGAGTACAAAAAATTCTCATAAAGGATGAATTCACCTGTAAAAGCATATAAGGCTTTAATAAAAGTCGCATATATATGACTTTTATATAAAATTTAGGCAGTTTACTAAAAAGACATTTTTGTTAAAATACACGCATTTAATTTACAAAAATATAATTATCTAAAAAAATAAACTTTACTTGCATCTGCTTTGTAAGTACGGAGAAAATATGGGACTGTTAGGAAAATTATCAAATTCAGCTAGCGAGAACATCAAAGTTGCAAGCTCAAAGATTGCAACTTCAATTCTCGTAAGCTTAGCTATTTTATGGATAGCAAGATTATGCTGTACCATAGGCTTTGCACTTACTCCTTTTTTACAAATTAAATTTTCAGAGAAACTGGACTTTCTAGTCCTTTCCACAAGATTTGATTTAAAAGTCGTTTCCATAGCTTATATACCAGCAGTTCTGTTGGCACTTGCTACCTTTTTCAAGCCTACTTTCTTTAAGATTTTTACAAAGGTATTCAAATACTACAGTTTTGCAGTTATATCTATTTTAGTAATCTTCTCTGTTATCAATTATTTCTACTTTAAGACTTATGATAAGTGCATTGATACATTCATCTTTGCAGCAAGTAAAGAAGATCCTGTAGCCGTATTAAAAACAGTTATTCAGGATTACCCTCTATTTCGAGGTCTGATTGGTCTTTGTGTTTTATTCTTTGTTCTAAAGTATATTTACAAAAAGATTGAAGCATTCATCTGTGAATATATCATTACACCTGAGCGCAAATTATCATCAGCTGCATTTATTCTTGTAACTATTTTATCTTTTGCAGGATTTGCCCGTGGCTCTTTTGGTACATTCCCTTTAAGACAATTACATGCACAGGTTTGTGATAAATCTGCAGTTAACTACAATATTCCTAATGGTATTCTTGCTTTCCAGTGGGCTTATAAATGGAACAAGCTAAACGGTAAGATCCCTGTGATTAAGCTTGAGAAAATTGCTGATGACTATCATGATCTTGGAATCGAAATAAAAGGCAAATCATTCGATGATTTAGTGGCTCCACTAAAACACACTACTCATAAAAATAAATTCCTAGAAGGCCGCAAGCCTAACATTGTTTTTAGCGTAATGGAGGGCATGAGTAGCCACCTATTATCTTTTGATGATGAGCACAACAGGGATTTATTAGGCTCACTAAGACAACACGCAAATGAGGATTTCTTCTTTGACAGATTCCTCTCTGAAGGTGATGGAACTTCAGACAGCTTAACCAGAATTTTCCTTGGAGTTCCTGATTTAAACTTATCAACCTCAACTCATGCTGATAAGAACTATATTACCAATATCGTTCGTTCCATGAAAAAAGCTGGTTATAAGACTATCTTTGTGACTGCCTCAACCGCATCATGGAGAAACTACCACAATTTCCTACACACAATCGGCTTTGATGAAGTTGTAGAGCGTTCACAGGTTGCACTTCGCTTCCCTAACGCTACACAAAATACATGGGGTATTGATGATGAGTTCCTGTTTAAAGAAGCTCTACGTGTGCTTAAAGAGGATGAACATGACAAGCCTATCTTCTTAATGACTTTATCAATTACAAATCATCCTCCATTTGTATTACCTAAAAATTATACAGCTACAGATATGAAGCTGACACCTGAGATGAAGGCTCGTTTCCCATACCCAAATATAGAGGTTATCTTTAATACCTTTAAGTATGCTAACGATATGCTTGGTAAGTTCATCACTGCAATTAAGATGGATCCAAAATTAAAGGACAACACTTTTATTGCTGCTGTAGGTGATCATAATATTCGCGGCATTGGCTATACACAGCATCCAGATGAGCTATTCTTTGGACATCAGGTTCCACTGTATATCTACATGCCAAGCGCTTATCTGGAAAATACCAATGTAAGTTATGACAAGCACAGATACGGCTCTCAAAAGGATATTATGACAACCTTAATATCTCATGCTCTGTCTGATTTCACTTTCTACAGCTTTGGCTGTGATCTGTTATCTGATGACAAATGTAATTTCCCATATGCATATAACCAGGATGTTATTGCAAAAGTTGGTGAAGATTATGTTTGCAATCTGAATGGCTTTGTTGATGCAAATGCCTATAAGATCACCTCAAATGATGACAGATTACTTGTTGATCCTCAAAGATCAAATGATGATTGCACTAAAGCTCTTGGATTAAAGAGACTTGAACAGGATCTGTATTTCTATCAGGCAAATCAGTAAAATAGATTTGAAAACTAAAAGTCCCCAGACTGGAAATCCTATCTGGGGCTTTTTGTTTATTAGGCTTTAAGTGAATCCTCAATACCTCTAATCATGATATGAATAATCATAGTGTGAACTTCCTGAATTCTGTCAGCAAAGCCAAAGTGAGGTACGATAATTGGAAGGTCACATTCATCCTTTAACTTGCCACCGTCCTTACCAAGCAGCAATACAGATTTAATGCCTTTTTCCTTACATACTTTGCAACATTCAATGATGTTCTTAGAATTACCTGAAGTTGAAATTCCAAGGAAAACATCACCTTTAAATCCCATGCCCTGAAGGAAACGAGAGAAGGCATAGTCAAAGCCATAATCATTTCCAACACAGGTCAGATGGCTTGGGTCACAAATAGCAATTGCAGGATATGACGGTCTGTCATTACGGTATCTGCCTGTTAACTCTTCGGCAAAATGCATTGCATCACACATACTGCCGCCGTTACCTGCACTTATGATCTTGCCGTTATTCTTAATTGAATCAGACATGATCTCAATTGCTTTTTCAATTAAATCTTTAGTATCTTTTTGAGCAATAAACTTCTTTAATACTTCAAGTTCTTCATTTAAATCATCTAATACATTAAAGGATAACATAATATCTCCTACTTTCGCCCCATTACTCTATCTTCCCACTCTAAATAAGCTTCTTGATCTTTTTCTTGATAGGCTTTTAACAGATCTTGCTGCTCTTTGGTTAGAAGTTTATTAACCATTTCATCTTTTTGAACTTTCAATCTTCCTTTGTATTCCTTTTTACCTTCCTCTTCACCCTTTTCAAGGTATGGCATATCAAAGTCTTTTGACCAGGTACTTCCAGCCATTGGAGGCTTCCCCTCTTCCTTTACGAGAGGACGTGCCTGGGCTAAGGAAATCATTTTATCAATATGTACGCAATATCTGTCTGGCTCAACCTGCATTTTTGGTAAAACCACACCCTGTGGTCTTTTCCAGCGGACTGTAGATGCCTGTGATGAATCAGCAAAATCGAGTGATCCCTGACCACCTGTCATCGCAAGATAAACTTCGGCTAGAATCTGAGCATCGAGTAACGCTCCATGTGTGGTACGAGCTGATCGGTCTACATCATAGATATTGCATAAGTTATCTAAGTTAACCTGGTGTCCTGGGCACAGTCTCATTGCAAGAGCTACGGTATCTACCACATTTGCCATCTCGGTTGTGGTTTCACCTAATTTTAAAAGCTCCCACTCTTTGTTTAAGAAGCCTACGTCGAACTTAGCGTTATGGATGAGTAATTCAGAACCACGAATGAAATCGATAAGCTGATCTGCTACATCTTTGAATTTTGGTTTATCAGATAGGAATTCATTGGAAATACCATGAACCTCAAAAGCCTCTTCATCTACAGGGCGCTCTGGATTTACGTACAACTGAAGCTGTCTGCCTGTTATCTTTCTATCGATAATCTCGACACAACCTACTTCAATGATACGGTGCTCACCAGGTGTACCGTCATCAGACTTACCTGTAGTTTCTGTATCTAAAGCAACTTGCCTTTTCAATCGTTTATCTCCTAATCTATAGCTTCATTTTACCTTGAAAGCGTTCTTTTTGCCATTTTATAATTTTTCCCAAAATGACAATTTTTATACATTTTTTTTCATTTTGTATAATTTTTTTCTATAAAGTGAGCTAAATTTCACCTTTTTTAATGCTATGTATTACAACAAGTTAGAAAAATGACCTTTTTCACTTATGATCTATTTGTAAAGTTTATTAGTCATTATTACAGAAAAATGGGCTTGTTTCACAATTATTACATTAATAATTATACCAGACTCCTTATTTTACACTTTATCTTGTTGATTTATCGTGCAAATTTTTTAGGGTATATTTCTGTTATAATACCGCTTGTGAATTTTAGTGCATATTACTGCTAAGTATGCATATTTAGGAAGGTTAACTTCTTCCATTAACTCCTTTTAATATAGGCTTATATGAAAGAAGTACTAATCTATACAGATGGTTCTTGCTTAGGTAACCCAGGTCCTGGTGGCTATGGTGTTATTTTAAAGTACAAGGAACATGTAAGAGAACTTGCCCAAGGATTCACCCATACAACTAACAATCGTATGGAATTAATGGCAGTAATTGAAGGGCTTTCATCTCTTAAAGAGCCATGTAAGGTAGTTATTACTACCGATAGCCAGTATGTAAAAAATGGCATGACTTCATGGCTTGAAGGCTGGAAACGCAATAACTGGCGTTCCAGTACAAAGGCTCAGGTCAAAAACAAGGATCTATGGCAACGCCTAGATGAAGAGTGCTCACGTCACCAAATCTCATTTAACTGGGTAAAAGGTCACGCAGGTCACCCTGAAAACGAACGTTGCGATGAACTTGCAAAAGGCGCCGCCTTAGGAGATCACAAAATCCTTGACGAAGGTTTTTGCTCCTAATTATCGTAAGTAACCACCGGTCTTTAAAAAAGACCAAGAAGTTAGGTAGGATGATTAGAAAAACTTTATTTCTATGTTTAAGTGTAGTTACAACTGCATTTCTTTCTTTAAATGCCTGCACATCAAATGTGAAGGCTGATGTGACCCCCACAGAGTTATCAAAAATTGTTCATGAACAGGAATTAAAGCATGCTCGTGAACAGAAATCTGTATGGGAGACTGAGCTAGCTGATGAATCTCGTTTTACCTTAAATCTGGTATTAACTAATCAGGAAAAAGCTATTGCAAAGAAATTTGCCCGCACAGTTACTCACAATTTAAAGAGAAATGAGTTATTCGTACACTATCTTTTAACTGCGTTAAAAGATAATGATTTGCCACTAGAGCTTGCAGCAATCCCATTACTTGAGAGCGGTTTAAATCCATATGCTCGCAGTACTGGCGGTGCTCATGGCGCATGGCAGTATATTCGTTCAACAGGTAAGTCTTTAGGCTTACACCGTACCGAAAACTATGATGGTATTTATGATTTCTTTGCATCAACCGATGCAGGTATTAAATACCTTAAGAAGTTATATGCCGATCTAGGCGATTGGGAGCTAGTTGCAGTTGCATATAATCAGGGTGAGTACGGCACTAAAAAGGCAATACAAAGAGCTCTTGATAGAGGTATCAAAAATCCAAATGCGGAGAATATGAACCTGTCACGCAGTTCAAAAGGATATTTAATGAGATTTAAAGCATACTCAGATGTGCTAAAGAATCCATCCTTATATGGTGTGTCTTTACCAAAAATTAAGAATCGCCCAGCATTTAAAAAGGTTGAGGTTGCAGATCGTATTAACAGCCTAAACGAGGCCGCTCGTTTATCAGGCGCACAAATCGATGTGTTAAAGAAACTGAATTCAGGCTATACAGGCGACAAAATTGATGCTGTGCATGGCATTTACATGCCAATTGATAAAGCAGCCAATCTTGAGAAGGCTATTTCTTCAAAAGGTTCAGTTGCATCAAATACAAAGCTATCTAATTCTTTGCTAATTGTAACAAAGTAATATAGCTTTGCTAAAATTCACAAATGTACTTCTATGACCCGGGTAGCTTTATATCCGGGTCGAGTCCTCGAAAGAGGACTTTTTTTATCTGTTTGATAACTCTTCAAGCATCTTTAAGAACTCTTCTTCATAAATTACTTTTACAGAAAGTTCCTGAGCTTTAACAAGTTTAGAACCAGGAGCAGCACCACAGATAACAGCTGTAGTCTTCTTTGAAACAGAGCCTGATACCTTTGCGCCTAAATCAAGTAACTTAGATTTGGCTGCATTTCTGTCCATAGAATCTAAGGTACCTGTAATGACATAAGTCTGCCCGACTAAAGGAGCATTATCTGCATTTAATTCTTGCTGTTGTGGCAATGGAGTAAGTTCAATTCCGGCACTAAACAGGAAGGCATCATCTCTTGCCACTAATCTGTCGATAATCTCAAGATTATGCTTCTCTAAGAAGAAATCACTGATATGACGTGCAACTATAGGGCCTACATCAGGCAGGTTTAATAATTTTGAGTATGGAGCTTTAATCAGATCATCAAGTTTCTCAAAGTTTGAAGCTAATGTTCTTGCTGTTGAGACGCCTACCTCACGAATGCCTAATGCATAAATGAATCTGTTTAAAGGAATTACTCTTGATTTGTTAATAGCTGCAATAAGCTTTTTAGCAACCACATTACCAAGTAATCTTGGCTTTTTACTCTCTGAGCCTGAATCAAGAAGAGTTGAGGCTAACTCATTTTCAGATAAATTGTACAAATCAGCAATTGACTGAACCTTTTTACTTGCAACAAGCTGTTCTACGATTCTATCGCCAAAGCCTTCAATATCCATTGCATCACGAGATACAAAGTGAAGAACTGACTCTCTTAGCTGTGCTGAGCAAACAAGTCCTCCGGTACAGCGGGCAACAGCCTCTCCCTCCACTTTTTCAATGGCACTTCCACACTCAGGACATACTGTTGGAAAAACGATTTCCTTTTGGGTTCCATCGCGCTTTTCAAGCACTACACCTGATACCTGAGGGATCACATCTCCTGCTCTGCGAACAATGACAATATCGCCAATCTTGATGCCAAGTCGCTCAATTTCATCAGCGTTATGTAAGGTTGCACTAGATACTGTCGCACCGCCTACATAAACAGGATCAAGTTTAGCTACAGGAGTAATGGCTCCGGTTCTTCCGACCTGAAACTCAACATCCAGAAGTCTTGTCATCATTTCTTCTGGTGGGAATTTATAGGCAATAGCCCAGCGTGGAGTTTTAGCTGTAAAGCCCAATTGCTCCTGAGTATTTAAAGAGTTAATTTTTAATACCACGCCGTCGATGTCGTAGTTTAGAGTCTGACGTCTTGCAAGAATATCTTCATAAAAACTCTTCAGACCATTTAAGCCTACAACCTGTCTGATATTAGGATTTACAGGAAGACCAAACTTTTTCAGTTCTAATAAACGATGATACTGATCATCAGGAAGAGTGTAGCCTTCACATTCACCTACATAGTAGGCAAAAAATGCAAGTGGTCTTTTTGCGGTAATTCTTGAGTCTAACTGACGTAATGATCCTGCTGCTGCATTGCGAGGATTTGCAAAGACTTTACCACCAGTTAATTTGGCATTTTCATTCCATTTATTAAAGCCGTCGCGGGTCATAATAACCTCTCCGCGAACATCAAGGTATGAAGGAATAGTCTCACCTGTAAGCTTTAATGGAATTGATTTAATGGTCATGGCATTGGGGGTAATATTCTCGCCTACCCTACCATCACCTCGTGTTGCTGCCTGCACTAATACACCGTCTTTATAAATCAGGGATACAGCTAGGCCATCAAGCTTTGGCTCTGCGCAATACTCAATTTCGCGCTCTCCTGTTGCCTGAATCATGCGGTTGTTAAAATCTATAAGCTCATTGTTGTCAAAGATATCGCCCATAGACATTAGAGGTACTCTATGTTCAACCTTATCAAAACCAGAGAGAACAGCTCCGCCTACTCTTTTAGTAGGTGAATCGATTGCAACAATATCAGGATTATTCTGCTCAATAAGTTCAAGCTCACGATAGAGTCTGTCGTATTCTGCGTCTGGGACTAATGGAGCATCATCAACGTAATAAGCTTTTGAATAGCGATTTAAAGTATCTACAAGGTGCTGATAATTCTGAAGAGCATTAAGATCTTCTGCCATAAATTACTCCTCAAATTTATCGTATTTTCTAAGCTCACTTTCTAATTTATCGAATTTGTCGGCTGTAAGCTCTTTGTTGTCGTTGTCGTAGACAGTACCGCCTAGGTGCTCAACAAGGCAGTTTGCAGCAATTCTCATTGCCTTAAAGTAGATAAAGCCTTTGCCTTTTGGAGGTAATTGCATATATAAGGCAAGAGCCTTCGTTGAAAAATCATCCATTTTCTTGGGGAAAGAATATGGAGCTTCTAATGAACAGATTCTAAATACGATAATATCCTTTAAATTAGGATCTTCGTATACGCAATAAATATCTTTTTCACCACGGATAAATCCGTAGGTCTTAAATAATTCTTCAAGATCAAGACCTCTGTATGGTCTGCCTTCTGCTGATACCAGATTTAACTCATAGGTAGCAGCCACTTGAGGATCTTGTTTTATTTCACTTGTCTTTTCTACAGGTACAGTCTTGTTTTCAGCTTTGTTTACAAAAGTTTCAATCTTGGTGCTATTTTCAGAGGTTGAACTTTTAGTATCAACGCTTTGAGGGATAACAATCCGTACTTTGCCGACAGACAGGGAATTGATAATTTCCTGATCTTCTTTTGATCCCTTGACTAGCTTTCTGTTAATGCTTCGACCAGAAAACCATAAACCGTGTACCACAAAAGCTAATATTGCAATGGCACCTACAATCAAAATCAGTGAACTCGAATCGTTAAGTGTCATTTCAATCTGCTCCTGTTATATTTGTTTTAATTTATATGCTCTATTTTAAACCAAAGTTGATGTATATTCTTTGTTTTACCTATCTTTTTAGTACTATATTTAAAAAAAATTACTCAAACTTTTCCTTAGAACAAATAAAAAAATATCGCATAATGTTAAGATGTTCTGTGTAATATACGCATACTAAAAGAGTTTCTTATGAACGATAATATTTTAAAAGAAAAAATTAGTCTTTCTAAAGCTTTAACCTACCTTAAAGATGGCATCAGTATTGCCCTATCAAAGGAGTGTAGAGCTTACCTTGTCGTTCCTGTAATTATCAACATACTTATCCTTTCTTTATTCGGATATGGACTATTTTCCTATATAAATAAGCTCATTTTTGATATTTTTCAGGCCGTTCCTGAGTTTTTAACTTTCCTAGCCTACGTCATCAGTGGCATCGTAATGCTGATGATTATCTTTGTGGGTTGTTACTTCTTTTCAACCATCGCCACAATTATTGCATCTCCTTTCTATGGACTTTTATCTGACAAAGTTGAAATGAAGTTAAACAACAGCCATGGTGATGATATGAGCATTATCGATATCATTAAAGACATTCCAAGAATTCTAAAAAGAGAATTAAGAAAGCAGCTTTTTTTCCTTCCTTTAGCTCTTATTTGCTTAATTATTTCATTTATTCCTGTGGTTAACCTGATTAGCCCTATACTATGGTTTTTATTAACATCATGGATGGGCTGTCTGCAGTATTGCGATTATGCCTACGATAACCACAAGGTAGCTTTTAATGATATGCATAAGGATTTAAAGGATAACAAGCTTCCAACCTTTATCATTGGAGCTACTATCGCCATAGGATTATCAATTCCAATTTTAAATATAATTATTCCTCCTGCTGCAGTTTGCGCAGGTACTAAGTACTATGTGGAAATACAAAAACATTTTAGATTGGTTTAGAAAACATTAAGGAGCAGAAATGTACACTCTATCAGGTCTTAGTGTCAGCGCTGGCGTATGCACTGCCAAAGCTTGTGTCATTACTACTCCCAAAAGTGAGTTTTCCAAGGACGATTTACAATCTTATGATTGTGAAGAGGAAAGACAAAGATATTTAAAAAAGACAGCTTTGTTTGCCCAGAAATTAAGACAGACTATAAATCCTGCAAAAGACTGTTTACGTGATTTACTAGGAGCCGCATCTGGATTTATAAGCTCAGGCTCCAATAAAGAGAACATCTTAACCTTAATTGATAATGGCTGCTCAGCAGCCTTAGCTGCGCGCTCTGTATTATTCAATAAATTAGAGAGTTTCTTTGCTAACAACAATGATCTGCTGACTGATAAAACAGAGCTTATTTCTTTAATGAATGAGTTTATTCATACACTTGAGCACACTTCTCAAAGAGAAATACAGCTTCCAGCTTTAACATGCGATGTAATTTTAATTGCAAAAGAAATTACCCCTGCTCAGCTTTTATCGTTAAAAACAAAATACATTAAAGGCGTAATTTTAGAAGGTGGCAGAGATTCAGGACATTTAGGTGTGGTTTTACGTGAGCTCAATATACCTGCAATCTTTGGTGTATTCAATGCAACCACCATTAAAAATGATATTAAGGTCCTAATCGACAGCAACAGCTCTGTAGTTATCGTTGAGCCTTCAAATGAAATCACTGAAAGTCTGCTTACAAAGCAGGATTTATATCAGGATACCATCAATGATGAGTCTTTATTAAATATCACCATAGGCTGCGCTGTAGGTGCGATGAATAATGAGGTGCTTACAGGATTTATCACCACTCATGGACTAGGTCTTTTACGCTCTGAATTCCTATTTTTAAGCTCTACTACAGAGCCTACAGAAGAGGAAATGACAAAAAGGTTCGGTGCAATCTTCACTAAAATCAACAAAAAAGCTCCTATTACAGCTAGAACCTTTGATTTTGCTGATGATAAAAAACCTATGTTTACCATCAAAGTTGATGAATCTGGACCTTTAAAGGATTATGGCGCATGTGTTGGCACTGATCTTTTAAAGAAAGAAGTTCGTGCTTTATTAAGAGCAAGTGCAGGACTAAATATCAAGATTGTATTTCCTCTTGTCACCAAGATAAGTGAAAAAGATTATTTAATTAAACTATCCTGTGACTGCCAGAGAGAGCTTAAAGAACAAAATATTAAATATGGCAAAATGGAGATCTCTTTTATGATAGAGACTCCGGCAGCGGTGCTCTTAGCACCTGCATTTGCAAAAGAAGGATCAATGGTTATCATAGGAACTAGCAGCCTAGCTGAATACGCCTCGGCTCCATGTCCACCTGATAATGCCTTTACTCCTGTGCTTGCAAAAATGATAGTTATGGCAGCAAAAGCAGCTCACGAAGCTGGCGCAACCTTAGGCGTAGCTGGTCGTTTTGCAAGCAGATCAGAATTATTGCCATTATTTTATAAATTAGGGGTTACCTACCTTGTTACCGGTACCTATAATATTCAGAAAATAAAAAGCGTTGTCGAAAGGTTAAATCTTAAACAGGATTTAACACCATCTTTTGACGAAGAGCTTTATAACAAAATAATGTGTACATATTCTGGCAATGAATTAGACGAAATTATTAACCGACTAAATTAGAGAAATTTATGAGACTATTTTCTTTTTTTAAACCAAAAGCTGCTAAAACTACCGAATCTGTACAAGAAGCAGATTTAGAGCTTGTTGCACCTATCAGCGGAACTATACTGTCTTTAAAAGATGTTCCAGATTTAGTTATCTCAGAAAAACTCGTTGGCGACGGTATAGCAATTATTCCGAGCTCAGATAAGCTTTTAGCTCCATTTGATGGCATGATAACACGCGTTCTGGCATCAAATAACGCATTTGCAATTCGCTCTGATAACAATATTGAGGTTTATGTAACCTTTGGTATCGGTACAAACAGTTTCACAGGAGAAGGCTTTACATCAAACGTGTCTTTAGGTGATAAAGTTAAGAAAGGTGATCCTGTTATTAACATCGATCTTAATGTCGCAACAAAAGATCTGGAATCTACAGCCACTTCCATGATTGTGATAAATTCTTCTGCTGATATTGCCAAGGTGATCGGAACTTCAGGTAAAGTCCAGGCAGGGGTTACCACCTGTGCATGGGTAATTCTAGGGCTGAATAAAGCAGAATAATTTAAAAGATTCAGGCAAAAAAATTGAGCTTATGCTCAATTTTTTTTATTTGATGCTTGTTAACCTTCAACAGGAGTTGCTGGCGCCAAACCTAGATGTGCGCCTAAAACTTCTTTTTCGATTTGAGCTGCAATCTGTGTGTTTTTCTGCTTCATTGTCATATAGTTGAATAAAAATAAAGTTTTTTCTTTCTTATTCTTCAACTTTCTTATCTGTTGTTGTATTTGCTGTATCAGCAGAATTCTTATCTGTAGTAGAAGCACTCTTGTCATACTTTTTAGCTACTTCTGCATCGATTGCTTTCTGATTTGCAATGCTCTTGCGCTTCATTTCCATATAGTCATAGGTAAACCCATTCTTTTCAGTGTCCTGCTTATCAAGCTCCTTGCGTTCATTTTGAACATACTTGCTAAGAGCATTTAGAGATTCAGAACTGATCTCAACGGTATCTTCTGACTTGTTTGCAGCCTTCATCTTTTCCTCGAATGCTGCTTTATAGCGCGATTCTGGAATAAGTGCAGAAGGGTTATTTCTCACTACTGACTGAAGAGCGTTATCATTGCTATTTGTCTTTGATGTTCCATTCATGTAAGAGATATCAGATATAGCTTTACTGATACTGTCTAAAGCATTAGAAATTGACATATATCCTCCTAATTTCCACTCTCCTACTTATTATAGAACAATCAGGTCAAATCAGCTTATAAATGGTATTTATTATCATTTTTAACAGTATGTTAAACAATCTAAAAAAAGCAAAAGCCTAGAACCATAACGATTCTAGGCTTTCAAATTTATTTAAATATCTAAAGAGTTAAATTAGATATTTGCAACGATATCTTCAACAGTCTTCTTAGCATCGCCGAAGCACATTGCTGAGTTTTCCTTGAAGAACAATGGGTTCTGAACACCAGCATAGCCAGGATTCATTGAACGCTTGAATACAACAACGTTACGAGCCTTCCAAACCTCTAGAACTGGCATACCAGCAATTGGGCTTAATGGATCTTCTGATGCTGCAGGGTTTACAGTATCATTAGCACCGATAACTAATACGGTATCTGTGTTCTCGAAATCATCGTTAATCTCGTCCATTTCGAATACGATATCATATGGAACCTTAGCCTCAGCTAATAGAACGTTCATATGACCTGGTAGACGACCTGCTACAGGGTGGATTGCAAAACGAACTTCAACGCCACGTGCCTTTAACTTCTCAGTTAACTGAGCAACAGCATTCTGTGCCTGTGCTACAGCCATACCATAGCCTGGAGCGATAATTACAGAGCTTGAGTTCTTTAACAGATCAGCAACCTCAGGAGCCTTTAACTCACTATACTCACCCATCTCTTCATCCTCTTTCTTAGCAACAGGAGCATTACCAAAGCCACCTGCGATAACAGAGATGAATGAGCGGTTCATTGCCTTACACATAATGTAAGATAGAATAGCACCTGAAGAACCTACTAAAGCACCGGTAACGATTAGAAGATCATTCTCTAACATGAAACCAGAAGCTGCTGCTGCCCAACCTGAGTATGAGTTCAGCATTGAGATAACAACTGGCATATCAGCGCCACCAATAGCAGCAACTAAGTGAACACCAAATACTAATGCAATAACAGTCATTACTAATAATGGTAGAACTGGAGCATTATCTGCAGCAACGAACCATATCATTAAGAAGAATGATACAACTAAAGCAGCTAGATTTAGGTAGTTGCCATATGGTAACTGTAATGGAGCTGACTTGAAGATACGTAGCTTGTAGGTACCGTTTAACTTACCGTAAGCAACGATAGAACCAGTGAAGGTTATAGCACCGATGAAGATACCTAGGAAGATTTCTATTAATTCGGTATTTAATTCAGCTGGAGTCTTAGCAACTACGTTTAAAACGGCATCTTTGCACTGAACAACTGCATTTAATACTTCTTCTGCAGAATCTGAAACAGGAACCTGACAGATCTGTGAAGGAATAGCACCTAAGTGAATGAAGCTGTTAAAACCAACTAATACTGCTGCTAAACCTACGAAGCTGTGAAGACAAGCGATAAGCTCAGGCATCTGAGTCATCTGTACTTTCTTAGCTACATAAATACCTACAGCACCGCCAATCAGCATAGCAACGATGATTAGTGCAAAACCAACTGCAGATACATCTGCGAAGGTTGCAACTAAAGCAATTGCCATACCAATCATACCTGATAGACAGCCCATCTTTGCAGTTTCCTGCTTTGAAAGACCTGCTAGCGCCATAATAAAAAGAAGCGCTGCAAGGATGTAGGCCATATGAGTTAAACCTAACATATTAAATTATCTCCTTTAACCTACTATTGCTGCTTTCTAAACATAGCTAACATACGACGTGTTACCGCAAAACCACCGAAGATGTTGATTGATACGATTAACACACCAATGAAAGCTAAGATGCCGATTAGGATTGAACTATTGCTGATCTGAACCATAGCACCAACAACCACAATACCAGAGATAGCGTTTGTTACAGACATCAATGGAGTGTGTAATGAGTGGGTAACGTTCCAAACAACATAGTAACCTACTACGCATGATAAAACGAATACAGTGAAGTGAGGTAAGAACTTAGCTGGAGCATAAGCGCCCATTAGCATAAATAGAACTACCATTAGCGCCAAAGCACCAATCTTGAATGCGGGATTTGCCTTCTTAGGCTCAACCTTTTCAGCAGCCTGAGCTTCAGCAGGTTTTGCCTGAGGAGCAGCAGATACGCTGATCTTTGGAGGTGGGAAGGTTACATCACCATCCTTAGTTACAGTCATATTGCGTAATACAACATCTTCAAAGTCTACATTGATTGAACCATCTTTGTTCTTGCATAGTAGCTTTGCTAAGTTTACTAAGTTTGTTGAGTATAGCTGTGAAGACTGAGCTGGTAAACGAGCTGCTAAATCAGTGTAACCAATCATCTTTACGCCGTTAGGTGTAGTGATAACTTCACCTGCTACGGTGCCTTCGCAGTTACCGCCGGTTGCTGCTGCTAAATCAACGATTACAGAACCAGCCTTCATAGAAGCTACCATTTCCTTAGTAATTAGTAATGGAGCCTTCTTACCTGGAATTGCAGCAGTAGTGATAATAATATCAACTTCTTTACACTGCTTTGCGAATAATTCCATCTCAGCTTTGATGAAGTCTTCAGACATTACCTTTGCGTAGCCGTCTGATGAACCACCTTCTTCATTCTTAAAGTCTAACTTTAAGAACTCGCCACCCATTGATCTGATCTGTTCTGCTACTTCAAGACGTGTATCGAATGCACGAACAATAGCACCTAATGAGTGAGCTGTACCGATTGCAGCAAGACCTGCAACACCAGCACCGATAATCATAACTTTTGCAGGTGGAACTTTACCTGCTGCAGTTACCTGACCTGTGAAGAAGCGGCCAAAAGCGTGAGCAGCTTCGATTACAGCTCTGTAACCTGAAATATTTGCTGTTGACGATAAAGCATCAAGAGACTGTGCACGAGAAATACGTGGCACCATGTCCATAGCTAAAACAGTAACCTTTTTAGCGTTAAGCTTCTCAACAAGTTCACTATTTTGAGCTGGTCTAATAAAACTTACTAAAGTCTGACCTTCGTGCATTAACTCAATTTCAGCGTCTGTAGGAGCATTTAACTTGAAGATAATATCTGCACCCCAAGCTTCTTTCTCCTTAACAATTTTTGCACCAGCATTCTGATAAGATGCATCGTCAAAACTTGCCAAAGCGCCTGCATTGTTTTGAACAGCAACTTCAAAGCCTAACTTTAAAAGTTTAGCAACGGTATCTGGAGTTGCAGCAACTCTAGTTTCACCGTGAAAACTCTCTTTAGGAATACCTATAAGCATCGCATTTCCCTGTTTGATAACGATCATTATTGATCAAAAATAAAATGTGAATAGTATAAAATCCGTCACTAAAGCAACGGGGCTCAATTAAATTGCAATCAGCAATTGAACTTGCAAACTAATCCGACTAAAAGCGGATGAATGCATGTAATTAAGAAAGAGCCAACTTCTATGGGCTATTATAATAGTTTTACTACTACAAACACACACATTATAAAAATAGAAATAGCTCTAATAAAAGCATTTCTTTTAAGTAAAAGCCTACCTGTGGTAACAAATAGCGCTTATCAAGCCACCAAAAGATACCGCAACAACTTTTACTAATTGCGACATACTACTCTTTTTTAGGCGGAATTAAGACGGTTGTCTTTGTAGACAGTATTATAGTTTTTTTATTTTTATATGCAGTATATGAAGTTGACAATTAAAAAAGATTTACTGATTTTTCCAATATATATAAAGTTAATATTTGATTTATAAAATATTTTTTATATTACTCTCAAAAACTTCCTTTTTTTATATTGCCTTTATTTAGTGCAATAAATTCATGTAAACGTTTAAATTGTTTAAAAATTCATCAAAATTGACGTTTTTTACTCAAAATTTGGATTTCTGATAATAAGAAAGCCTATATATTAACCACTTACAGGTAGTTTTAGTGATATAAAGAAATTATCAGTAACAGGATGAGTTTTAACACTCGCGTTACCAATAATCCTGCGAATATTGATATCAATATATTGATTGGATTTATGAAATGATAAATTTAGGATAACTTTTCAACTGCTGACGCGATATCAGCTAACTGCATTGTATATGCATCTTCGGCGGCATGACCATTTTGAGCACTGTAATACTCTTTTCTTATGCCTACCTGTTTAAAGCCAAACTTTTTATAAAGGTTTTGAGCCACAACATTACTTACTCTTACCTCTAAAAAGCACTCAATAGCTTTTACGTTTAATGCTTCTTTTAAAGTATCCAAAAGGAGCATCTGACCTAAATGCTGCCCCTGATATTGTGTAAGCACGCCTATGGTTAACAGATCGGTTGTTACCCTAGTGTTATAGATTACGGAAAAGCCTATTACCTTATCTTTGCAGAATAAGGCAATAAGTTTGTAAGTATCTTCATAGCAGCCTGCAATCTCCTGAGCTGCCCATGGACTCTTTTGAGTTAAAAACTCGATTTGCTCAAGATCTTTTAAGTAGGAAATGTCTTCTTTTGTTAATACCCTGGTGTAGTACTTTAAGTTAATCACTTCAGACGATCTCCGAATTCTTCTTTTAATGCATTCCAGATGAATTTTTTACCATTATTTAAATAGTAAACAGTGCCTTGTGCTACAAGATCAGTTGAATCTAAAAATAATATGTCACTAGGTAAATAGTGCACCCTGTCATCATAAGGCTTAATATCAAAGCCCTTATCCTTTAAATAATTCACTAGTGAAGATAAGTAATCTACCTTTGAATTCATATTCACATAGATATCTGCTCTTTTCTTTCGTAAAACATATGGCTTATCAAGCCATGCAGCTTTTGCAATGAATGTAGCTGCAGGAGCATTGCTTTCACGGGCAACCACCTGACCTTCAACAACTGGTTTTGGAGTGTTTGGATTGAAAAATACTGAATCTAAATGTAATGCTGGTGTCTGTACGGTACTTTGCCCTGCGTTATCACCTAAATCGTCAATAAGGGTATTCTTTTTGTCAGGAGCCGATACTTCATTCTCAACTGGAACAGGATTTTTTTCCAAAGATGGTGATACTGCAGTCTCAATCGTGTTTTGTGCTGATATTTTTTGTAAAACAGCATCTAATGCTACAGGAGCTGCACTTTGAGATACCGCCTCATTCTCTACAGAAGACTCGTTCTTTGCAGGTACAGAAATACTGTTAACACCAGGCTTTAGCTGTTCATCTTCCCTGATAGCATCTGTTTGAGAAGGGAAAATTGGAGCTTCATTTGAGGCTGGTGCGCTAATGGTACTGTCTTCAGCTTTTGCGTAAGGAATGTTCACACCGTCACGAACCTTCCAGACTAAAATTTCATCTTTAAATATCATAGGCACCTACATCAATATAACCATGCTTTAATTCTACAACAAACAGCCTGTTTTGAATAATTATTCATACCCAAGACCTTAAGCAATTTTAGCAGAAGTGCTGGGATGGTTAATGATCTGCAATATAAGGTTGGTAGATCTTTCAACTTAACAGCATCTCGATTAGATGGCTTTGTTCTTTTACAGAGAAGAGGTATGTAATCGAGAAGTTCTTTAAAAACTTGATATAAAGATGACAACTTACGATAAGGTAAGGCTTTGGACGTATATGACCTGTTCCATATCGTTTATAACTACGGCAGACTGGTTATCAGTGCCATCAGAATCAGACTCTCAAGCGATAAGAAAATCAAAGACGACAAAGACGGATACAGTTTACTTAAAAACTCACGCTTCCT
>JGI24711J26586_10000400_pt1 | contig 33456 bp, 35 predicted proteins | sample BioPla3DNA1_FD_26586 | JGI IMG/M metagenome (IMG submission 26586)
AATAACTCTGTCATATATATCAGTATACTGGCTTAATATCATTTTGGGTTGCATTAACATAATATCACCTTTTCCTAAAAAGTCTTTACTTTATATATTCTACATAAAAGTTAAAAAACCTTTTTGAAAAAGAAAAAAGGTCACTTTTTCAGTGACCTCGGTAACCTCATCTTTTTTTCTGCGGACTTAGACAATCAATATTTTGGGCAATAAAAAAGAGAAATTCGGTAAAATTAGTCACCAGAATCTCTCAAATGTAATTTCAATGGAATCCTATTACATCTATTTTATAGAGTCAAAAGCCTTAAAGTTATTTTGGCTTGGAGTTCTATCAAAGACAGAAAACAGTACTTTTCTATAGTACTTCTTGTAGGCTGTCTTACCATTAAGTAAGGTGTTAAAATATCCGGCAACACTTACTGGGTTGTTCCTGAAAACTCCGCAACCATAGGCGCCTAGCACTATAGCATCACAGCCTTCAAGCACACCTAATATTAGAATTTTTTCAATTCTATTAAGCATAACCTCAGGTATTTTTTTTATATTTTCGCTACCTTCCCTACTCATGACTATACCAGCATTAACCGCTGGAGCTGTTATAAAAGACAATAGATAAGGTTCCTCTAACAAGTTGCCCATATCATCCTTGATTACAGGTACATCTGGTGAGAAAATCATATAATCGGAATAGAGACATATTTTGATTTTCTTATTATATTCATACATCTTCTCCATCTGAACTATACAAGGGTATAAGGCAGAAGACCTAGCTAGGCTCTCCTCCTGGGCAGATGCTCCATTTAGAAATCCACCTCCTGGATTTTTGGCAGATGCGAAGTTTAGGCAAGCTACCTTTTTATAGCCTTGATCTAATAGGCGTTTTGCACCAGTTAGGGTTGTTTCATTTACTATTTCGATTATGCCTTCTTTGTTATCATCTGTCAGTTTAGAGGCTTTAAGTTGTTATAACTTGGATTTTAGATCTTCAGCGGGTTCTAGTAGGATGGAATTTTGCACGGCTTTATTTACACTTTCTTTAATATTGACTAGTTATTTCTGGCTATTTATGTATTTTCCAGAGTTAATTATTGTAATAGTATCTTGTGCAATTTGGATGAGTTTGTTTTTGTTCATATTAAAATTACCTCTCATTAAAATATTTAGATATAAATCATTTCACATGTAACTATGTATTTCTCTAAAAACCACTTCCTTCAGTAGGAACATTATCTACTATTCCTTTATATATTAATGTACTATCTAATTCAACACCTATTGATTCAATAGGAAATTTACATACCAAGGAACCATTGGCACCATTTGATATGTATATCTCGTAACTGTCTAGCTCAGCAATAAACATAGGTGATACCTTAGAAATATCTATCCAAGCTATACCGTATTCATCTGAAGTGACACTAAATACTTCTCTTGTTTTCATTGAAGTAATATTTACCGCTTGGTTCTTTATTTTGTTACCGTTGCTATCCTCCAAGAAAACCCCTACTTTTGAAGGATCTGTCTTTAATGATGCTGTGAATGGTAGTAGCTCACTTCCTGTTATTGTTTGTACTTCTATTATATTTTCTTCAGTACTCTTAGGATCTGTTACAGTTGCCTTATGGATTGGCAACACTACATAATTACCTCTCTCTAATAAAAATTTAGTTGTAATAATACCTTCATTAGTGCTTTCTATTAAATCATACCTTATTCCTTTTAATGAACTATCTGCACTATCTAACACTAATCTAAGTTTATCTCCATCCTTATATTCAGGTATATTAAACACTAAGTAGTATGCCATATCCTCAGTATTAAAATTGCTACTGTTTCCTATAGTAGACCCCAATAATTCATCTTTATCATCCCGTATTTCTAGCTTAAATTCTGGAATATAATCAAAAAATTCTTTATACCCATATAATGAAATAGTCAAATGAAAATCAACCTTTTTTACGTTTTTATCTGAATTATTCTCTTCAGCAGTATCTACAACTAATCCGTCGGTTTGTTTACTTTCTACATTATTTGTAGCTCTTCCATCATCTTTTATATTTTTGTCCTTCGAAGAACAAGCACCAAATATTAATAAGGTAAGTATTATTCCTACCAAAATCACACTAATTCTATGTTTTTTCATAATGTACATCTCCTCTTTTATCTATTTTTATCGTAAATCTTTTGGCCCATGAAAATAGTAACCCTTATCCTCACTAAAATAATGCTCTATTACCTGATTATCAATTATTTGCAAAGCTGCTAAAATTCCTTTATCATAGGCACAACAATCTATTAAGAATTTATTTTGTCTTCTTAATATTTGTGGCTCCATCAAATATATATTTATTCTATGTGTTGGTGTATGACCAGCCACCAATATAGTTTTATATTCACCGAAAGCTTCATTATTGTAGAAATCCTTTCTAGTCCATATAAAATCATCAGGTTTTTGCATATTAATAAGCTTAATAAATCGAGATTTTTCATCTCCATAAGAATTATCAATATGATACCACTTTAGTCCAGCATGACTAATAAATATATTTTCATTTTCTAAGTAGTAATAATATGGTAGCTTTTTTAAATAGTTTAATATTTCCCCCCTTTCTTTTGGGCTTATTTTATATTCAAAGGCCTTATGGGTAACCTTTCCTCCACATTCATACCACCATCTTTTATTTTCATGATTTTTGTAAAGTATAAAATCCAACATTAATTTTTCATGATTCCCCATTATGACTTTATAGCCATTTCCCATAACATATTTTAAGGTTTCAATGCTTTTTTTACCTCTATCTATTAAATCACCTACGAAATAAATATCTTCATCTTCTACATTTGTTAATAGCCCTTCTAATAAGTTTATACAGCCATGCACATCACCAATAATCAGCATTCTAGCTATCCTCCTTTCTATCATTTATAGTTCTTAGGCGTTTGCGAAACGCCGCAACCCGCATAAATGCGGGTTATTTTTTGTAAAAAACAAAATAACTCCTCACTGATTTATGGTAAAATTGAATTGACAAGAAACAAAATCACTATATCCTCAGAAAGGAGTTACATATTTATGATACCACATAAACAGCTTTCTTTGGCAGATGTTTTTTCTGATTGCAAAGAAAAATTTGAAAACGACAAATATCAGTTTCTTTCTTTACTTGAAAACACCATTAATCTTGATGATTTAGTTCCGGCTTCTTTCATAAATCATTTTTATGCTTCTACTGGAAGACCGCGTAAATATATGCTCTACGCTATGCTTCGAGCCTTGATACTGCAACGAATTTTTTCTATCCCTACAGACTCTCTTTTGATTATTTTTCTTAAGTATTCTCAAGAGTTAAGAGACTTCTGTGGTTTTTCTAAAGTTCCAGATGCCTCTAAATTTACACGTTTCAAACAGGATTTTGTTTTGGACTTACAATTGATGTTCGATAATCTGGTTGATATTACTGAACCAATATGCCAACAAATTGATGAAAATCTTGCTTCAATGACTATCTTTGATACTTCTGGTATTGAAGCTTTTGTTACAGAAAACAATCCTAAATATGCTAACCGCATCATAAAGCAGCTTAAAGCTTATAAGAAGGTAAAAGGCCTAGACGATTCTTACGATCCATATAAAGCTGCTTACGGTGCTATGCCTTCTCATGCTAACGCTAATCCGGCTATTCAGCAGATGTATATTAATGGGCACTTTTGCTATGCTTTTAAATTTGGCGTTATAACCAATGGACTTGGCATTGTGAGAGACATTTCCTTTTACAATAAAGATTTTCTAAAAACTCATGAAGATATTGTAGTTGAGAAAAAGTCTGATTCACCTGATGAAGACAAGTCTCTTGCAGATTCTAAAGCACTTATACCTGTTCTTAAAGACTTTTTGAAAAAACATCCTTTGATAAATCCAAAAATCTTTTTAGGTGATGCAGCCTTTGACAGCATTGAAATTTATCGCTATCTTTTGAAGGAACTAAAGTTTGAAAAAGCATACATACCGCTAAAAACTAAGCTTGCATCAGAAGAATCTGATTGTCCTTTGAATGAAGCTGGTATTCCTTGCTGTCCCAATGACCCTTCACTACCTATGAAAAGAGAAGGCAGTAAAACACACTTACGCTGCGGAATTCCTACAATAAAGTTTGTCTGTCCTAAAATGAAATGGGTGTACAATAAAGAAACTAAAAAAAGTCAACGATTAACTTTATGTGAAAATCCATGTACAGATTCTCCCTGCGGTCGAATGTTTTATATTTATCCCGAAAAGAATCTGCGTGCTTATCCTGGAACCACTCGTGGTTCTGAAGAGTGGGATAATACCTATAAAATCCGTTCCGCAGTTGAAAAAAATATTGATCAATTTAAGCACAGTTATTGTATTGCAGGTCGCAGGACACATAACGAAAAAACTCTTCATGCTGATTTGCTTCTTGCTGGTATAACTCAGTTAATTACGGTTGTTGTGGCCAATAAAATACATAAGCATGAATATATCAGAAGTCTAAAGCCATTAATCGCATAATTGTAAGTTGTTCCCATGCTGTTAATTGAGTATAGGTTTATTTCGTGCACCCTTTTTTAGAATTTTAGATACTCCAAATCATAAAAATTAGTCTTTAATCTTCTTGAAGCACTTTTGAAACTTATTTTCAGCCTTTATTCATTTTTTTCAGTGAGTTTCGCAATCACCTAATTTATAGTTCTAAGGTTCTTTTCTAATAGTTACAAAAGACTTTAACATTATTAAGGCTTCACACTAGATGCAGAAGCCTATTTTTCTATTCTCCTCTTCAGAATCTAAGCTTAACCTTTCAGTTTCTAGTATTTCTTTGGATGCTGCCTCTATATCTGAAAGCTCAATTTTCATAAGTTCTTCTTTTGTTAACTTTCTTTTGCTTTTTAAGCGAGATGCCATTTTAATAGTACAGAGCTCAAAGAGATTACGCACTTCTCTACCATTACCAAAACGCTCCTTTCGTAAATTTTTTAAAGTATAGAAGTACTTCTGAACTACATTTCTACTATTATCAGGTAGTTTGTAAGAATTTTGAATGACAATATTCTCAAATATTTCATATAACTCATTTATTGAATAATCATTAAAATGAAAAGTAAAGGCAATTCTTGAACGTAACCCTGGATTCCTAGACAAAAATTGATTCATTTTATCCTTGTAACCAGCAAAAATGCAAAATACATTTCTATGGTTCTCCATGTTTTGAACAATAGCTGTCAAGGCTTCCTTATCAAAAGCAGTACTCTCATCCTCAGATAAAGTATATATTTCATCGAAAAATATGACTCCACCTTTTTTTGATAAGCTACTAAATAAATTATCTACCATAGATGCTGTCCAGCCAACGAATCTACCAACTATGTCTGATTTTTTTACTTCTTGAAAATCAGCACTATCAATAAACTTTTCGTATTGTAGTATTTCAGCCACTAGTCTAGCAATTGATGTCTTAGCAGTACCTGGAGAACCTAAAAAGACCGCGTTAAAGCTGATATCGAAAGAAGCTAATCCTTTTTCCTTTCTTAACTTATTAAATTTTATCCTAGTTATCATCTGATGAATTCTATCTTTAACATCATCTAAACCAATCATTTTATCTAGTTTAATATAAGGATTTTCCTTATTTATCTTTTCTTGTACTTTAATATCATCTACTAATTTATTAAAATCTTTAACTCCTAAACTGTTACTTGAACAACCATCTATATTATGATTAATTATAATTGTATCAGCTAAGCTTTTAATATCATTTTCAGAAAGCTCCGTATTTCTCACTTCTATTACTTCTTCCATAAACCATGGTAAATTAACAGATTTAGATATGCTATATCCTTTTGACTTAATATATTTCCTAAAGAAAGTTAATGCTTCTGAAATATCTATAGCTGGTATTTCTATATAAAGTGCTCCTGCAGTTAGATATTCAAAAAGCTTATTCTTTTTTGAATTTTCACTTTCAGAATCTTCCATAGTATATAATTTAGGAAAATTATCAACTTCACTTTTATCTATTAATATAAAAATTGGATACTGCTCAATCTTATAAATGTCTTGAATTTTAGGTAACTCCGTTAAACTATGTATATATGATGCTATGGCTTCATAGCTATCCTGCCATGTACACATATCAATATCTTCACCATCTCTATTACTTTTAACTAATTCAACCACTTCATCATCGTTTTTCCAAGTTATATGATAGTTATTATCAATCAACTCATGGGTTGGAACTATCATTATTTTGCTAGCCTCTACTAAACCAAAGTCTACAAATTTGTTGATTGCATAGAAGGCTGAAATTATTAGATCCTGTTTATTATAGGCTTCTATTATATACAAGTGTCTTAGATCTTCTTGCCTACTTGGATTTATACTTATTAGTTTCTTCACCTTATCTACTAAAGTTTTAAATCTTTTTCTTTCTTCTACCAGTTCATATAAACTATCAGGATTGATTTCTTCCAAACTGTGAAATTTTTGATAAATATAATTTATATCATTACTAATTCTAACTTTTCTCTCTTTAATTAAAGGCAAAATATTAGGGCTGTTATATAAATTTGTATTTCTTCTCGACATACTATCCCTCCAACAAAATCACTTGTTATGTGAGATTTTACTAAGAGCAGCCACATTATTCCATAGATTGGAACAAAAATTTTTTATTTTTATTTTTGTGTCAATTGTATTGACACTATTATTCGATTCGTGTAAAATTAAAATTGCTTCAATAGGATTGACACAAAATTAGAGTTAATATTAATTTTAGGAGGTTAATCATGGATAAGGTTGAAAAGAATGTACTATTTACAAGAGTGGAAACACTTATTAATAAGGGTAAAGGTAAGGAACTAGAAAGTTTTCTCGCTGAAAACCTAAAGAACAAAGACCTTTATTTAACACTTGAGGAGTATATTAACTTCTTCCAGTCAGATGACAAAAGAATAGTAGCTGCCGAGGGCGATTATGCTTATAGACATAAAATAAATATAAAATCAAAAGTACTACCAATAAAAATAGAAAAAATCAATAATACCGCAGGTATAGAAGAAGCTGGTTTTTACCATATTAAAACCTCTCCTATTTACCGTATCTCATCAAACAATGCAGATAAGAATCATAAAAATTACATACCAATGATTTTTACATTTGTAAGAACCATGAATAATGATGTTCTTTTTATAAAGTTCCATGTTTATAACAATTGCATAAGATACTACATTTTAAATCTTGAAAAAATGATGGATAAGATAATTGAAAATGGCACTTCTTACTTGTTGAATAATGCCCAATTGGAGTTCTATTCAATTATTATGCCAGAATTGCTTTCTGCTTTTGATAATCCAGATAAAAAATTTGATGCAATAAATTTAAAAGATGTACTACTCTATAATTCCTTGTACATTTATATAAATTACAATATAAGCAATCGTGATGATTTACATTACATTAAACAATCTTTATACTTAGGTAATCCTAAGTGCAAAGAGATTATAGCTGAAAGAACCAAATATAAGAAGGAACTAATCCTTGGAGTAGATGATGTTAAAATTAAAGTTAAATTTTACGAAAGTCAAATGGAATGTATTTGTAACAATAGCTACAGGTCTAAAAATGGCATTAGTATCAAAGATGATATTCAGTATGTGTTAATTAAAGTACATGAACCTATCGATAACGGAAAATACCACTATATTCTAGTAACAGGCTTTCATAATAGCATTAAAAATCCAGAAAAGAGAAAGACTGTGAGTGTTTTATTTAGAAAGGATACCAATGGTAACTATATAATTGAAAGGGATCTTTCCCACAGAGAGGCTAGAGAAGATAGTCTACCTTTAACTTATACTCCATTAAGTGAGGTTAATATAAAGCAATTAGTATATAATGATTCCTTATCTAAAGCATAATATTTTCATTAAAACCTATAAAATTAGAATACAAAAATTAGGTCAAACTACAAAATATAGTTTGACCTAATTTTTTAATACAAACCTCTTTGTATACCTATTAAAAGTTTACTATAATATGCTTCTACTAATGATATAAAATAGTCATCCTCCGGATAGAATGCATTAAATTCTTTATTAGTTAAACTATTGTTTATATTAAGAACCTTTGTAATATAGATTTCGCCACATCTAGCAAAAATCTCTGTAGGCTTAAAATAATATTTCTTATTGTACTTACCCCTACCATAAAAAGCTTTCCTTATACTATCATCATACTCCAGCATTAACATCTCGCCTTCTACTAATATTTCATATAGTTCAATTATGTCATGAAAGCTTTTTTGATCACTTAGTCTTTTGTTAGGCAGTGTTCTATTATCAATCATATGAAATATTTCATGAGTACAGGATGAAGTATCTCTCATGTCTATGCATAATGCCTTTTCTGTAGGAAAATATATTCCTACAGCTCTATGATGTCCTAATTTTTTAAATCTAATACTATGATCTTTAACTTGCCCTACTAATTTGACTTGCTTCATATATTGTGAAAACTCATCTTCAACCTTGTTTATCAACGCTAAATCGCAGTCCTTATCAATTTCAACATAACCAAACCAATCTAAAAGTTTGCTACTTTGCATTTTTTGTTGAACCTTTATGGGTATATTCTTTTTGGTTTCATAACTCAATGCATGTCCATATATCTCACCACAAATATTAGCATATAAGTTAAATCCACACTTATATAATCTCTTAATATAGGTATAAATTTTAAAGATTCCATCTAAATTGAAATAGTTGAATGCAGAACTGTTGTAAAACACATCTATAGTGTTTTCAATATCAAAGGCCTCAACGTCTGTTTCTAATTGATAGGTAATCATCATGAAATAGGCTACTTGAATAAAATCATACTCATTATTTATGGAGTAGGTATGTAATTCATTTAACAAATATATATGAGCAAGAATAGTGTAAAAGTCTCCATAGTAATATGTAGATTCCTTTTCTCCACTTTTTATCTGGAAAGCACCTTTTACAACTCCTTCAGTAATTCTAGTATTTAGAAGGGTTAGAAAAATCATAGAGTTGCCTGAAGCATCTTGTAATTTAACCAGTAGCACCCTATCCTTTATCAAAGTATCAGAAGTGATATGACAGTTTTTTAATAGAATTTCACTATATGACATATATAAATTATCTTTTAAATCTATCACTTCAATATGAAGAAATATATTATCTTTATTTTCTACTCTCTTAATTATATTTTCCAACTTAGTATTAATATCTGATTTATCATTTATCAATAACTTACCTATTTTCCTTGTTAGACACCTTATTGTACCATCAAGTCCGTTACTAAACTTCTTAATAGGCGAATTTTTAGACTTACTAAGCTCCTTTAGTATTGTCTTAAATCGAAAGTTTTTCTTATACACAAAATCCTCTCCTTTTATTTAGGTTCTTTACCTTTTAGCTAACAAGTGTTGATTATAGCCTTACTACTTAATTTTACATTAAGCAATAAATATGTCAAAGCATTGACACATTTTTTAAAATACAACTATTTTAGTGCCAATCTATTTATTTAGTGTCAACTTCAACTTATTATTGGTGTAAAGGAGGGATTTATATATGAACTTTTCTACAGTGGACTATGCAAAAGAAAGACAAAAAAGTAAAGAAAGTATCAAAGATATTGGCAATCTACTATTACAGCTTCATAACAGAGGGGTAGTAAATTATAATGACCTAAAAATTAAAAGCATCCAAGGGACACTTGAAAAAATATATCAAGTTTACAACAGCCGAAAATTACAAATTTGCTCTAACTTAAAAGATGGTGAAATAAAAATTCATGAATGCTCGGATTTGTATGAGTTTGTTTTCGCCGAACAGTGCTTTGAAGAGCTGCTAAATTGCTTTAAACTTATTGATACAATCCAAGTAGACAGTCCAATAACTGATGATACCTTTAAGGTATTGCAAAATTACTTTTATTATCTAGACAGCTTTTTAAATATCAATGCTAACATAGGCATTAATGATAAGCTAGAAAACTCTATAAGACAATATTTTAAAAATCTTTCATTTACCTTAAAGGCTACTTTGAATAATTGTTCTAAAAATACTATTAGTTCTATTACAAATCTACCTACTACAGAAGGCTTAGCACTTATAAAAGATTTAATGCAATTAGACACCTTAGTAAAAATATTTAAAGTGAATAGTGAGGCCAATTATAGTTTTGGAGGCTTTAGCTTTCAATGGTCAATTAATTTTAAAATTAATGATATAGGAGGATTATTATGGCACTTATAAAAAATGTAACCGCTTCTACTTCTTACACTATGGAGGATTTAATCATTCAAAATTTAAATGATTTAAAGAATAATTCAACTTCACAACTAAATTTAGCATCCTTATCATATCTCCATTGGCTAAATCGTATTTTAGATAAGGGTTTTTTAGACGAATCATTCATGTATAACTTCGACGACCTAAGCAATTATCTAAAAGAACTATCAGAAGTCGCTAATACTATAATATGTAAAATTTCTAATAAGGATTTTATTTCAAAGAGTGACTTGTCCAGAATATCCCTTTTAAATAAGCTACTACAAACAATAGAATTTTTAAATAATGAAATCCTATTTAACTTTGGTTTGAATTTAACTTCTACTATAAATTTAGAGCAATTAGAAGATAGCAAAAAATTAATATATAATCTAAGTCTATTTTTCTCTAAATTAGAAAAATGTAAAGAATACATTGTATCAGCTGGATTAGATCCTGAAGGTTTTAATACGATAATGAAAAACTTTATTAATAATATAGGGGAGGCCGATATTTCCTTAAACAATTGTGTTAAAGATGAGTATATAAAAAAATTACTTAAAGAAGGAAAATTCTCTGCTGCTCATAATCTCTTAATACTTTTAGAGCAACTACATTATTACAAAGATATTTTTACTATTATATCCGATGATAGTAACTTAACTTGCACTAGCTATACAGCCACCCAACTTTCAAAGTTTATAAATTCCCTTGACTTATCCACTGACCTTAGCGATAAGGACTTACCTGAATATTATAGCGATGATGATATTGATTTATTTTAAACTAGGAGGTTTCAAATATGATGCCTGATATACTAATCAATTCCTTAGATAATCAATTAAGTATACTAAGTGAAGAAGTAGATACCATACTAAATTCCTGCTATAAGTTGCAAAACTACATAAGTATTGCTAATTACATAAATCTAGAAAAAGCCACATATGTATTACAACATATAGAATCTACAATGGATAATTACTTTTCTTTAATTGTAAACAAAGCACCAAAACTAAGCTTAAAAAACTGTGAGGATTTAATAAATATTATCACAGTTAAGGAGGATTTAAATACTGTAAACCAGATTATAAAGCCATTCTGTAATACAAAAAGACTAACCTTAAACCCACACTCACTAGAATCCTCCAAAGATTTCTTTCCCCTCTTATATAAAATTAACCTAAATTCACAAGACTACATACAGGATAGTGCTGTTGATACTAAGTGGTTCTCGAATATCATAGTAGACCTTAAAGACTGTCTTGTTAACTTTCAAAGAGACTATACTAAAAATCTTAAAGATGAAGTGTTAAAATATTGTAAAGATAACAAAATTCTATTTGCTATTAACTTATTGAAACTAGTTAAAATTGTAGAAAATACTATAGAAACCTTAACTTTAATTATTAAATTCTTGGATCTTACCTATTTATAAATATATAAAAGGGAGAATTAACCTTCAAGGCTTTTTCTCCCTTTTATATTTAATCAATTCTAATTATATAATTATATAATACGGTATGCTTATTACATATATTAATTATATCCATATGATGATGTCCAAAATACCAATGCTTATATGTAACTATGTTCTCTAAAGTATCAAAGTATAAATTTAAATCCTCAGAATATCTATATGCTTGATCGGTGCCATACATTTCATATAACAAGTTCTTTGAACAATCATGAGTTATTATATAGTCTACTTCATAATCTACCTTTCTTAAATTACGTAATCCTTCTCTCATTTCTTCCTTTGATGGTAGCTCCTGTTGCCACCAGGTTTCTCCCGGCGTTCTATAGGCCTTATCAATTGATACTGCACCTCCAAAGGTAAAAATATTAATACCGTTAATAGAGAATACTTGCCCTCTCATCAACTGTATTATGCTATCACTTATTTTCCTGGCCTTTCCACCATTCCATTCAATTACTGGATAGCTTTCAATCAAATCATAATTCTCATGATTACCATCAATCCAAAGGGTTGTAAAATTGCGTTCTTCCAACCACTTTAGCCATATTTTTTCTGAATGATCATTATAAAATAATAATCCAAAATCTCCAGCGATAATTACATAATCCTTCTTACTCATTTTCAATTGTTGCGGAAAATTAGTTTCATTTAACTTTAATATATCATTAGAGCCATGAGTATCTCCTGTAACAAAAATCATATTATCACTCCTAATCCGGCTGTTTCTTAACTGTAACCCCTCTACTCTCCAGTTCATTCCAAAGGCTTTCAAATTTTTGAAGTTTCCTATCACTTACATAACTAACATCTACAAATTTAATAGAAGGAAAGTCAAGAATTGGTGAATAATCCTCAACTCTTGTCCAATTTAAATTCAAGTATTCCAATTTAGGTACCCGTTTCAATACTGTTATATCCTTAATTGGGTTTAGAGATATGTCTAGCCTCTTTAATTTGTCAAAACCACTTAGCATAGTTAAATCTGTTATATTATTTTTATATAATATTAGCTCTTCTAAATTAAATAAAAATTCTATCTCACCTAGACTATTTAGATTATTGTCAGAAGCATCAAGGTATCTTAGAGTATAAAAAAGTCTACCTATATCACCAAGATCCCCCATTTGTCTATATGCTATATTAAGCTCTTTTAAATAAGGATTATTATATTCATAGTGTGTATTACATTTAAACAAAGCAAGGCTCTCTAAATCACGAATTTCGTATATTGGACTACAATCATCTATATATGTGAAAGAAAGATCTAATTCCCTAAGATTTTTGAAAAATTTCAAATCTTCTAGTGATATTTGTCCTGAGTTTGAAAGATTTAAGGATTCTATTTGATTAAGCTGCTGTGAACTTATCTTTCCGGTGGCCTTGTTAAGGTGAATTCTTACCGCCATTTCAAAATACATATTTGAGAACCTAATATTTTCAATTGTAGTTAACTCTTCTGCCATTGAGCTAATTAACTTAGTATTTTTTCTCTTACCTTCTAAAGAATTTCTATACACTGTATCAAAAAGAACTTCATACCCTTCAGTTTGACTCTTATATCTACCTTTACCCAAGCTATTGCAAAGATTATTTGCGAAACTCATCATCATAGTATAGTATATATCTCTTTTATTTAATAAGAATCCTTCATCCATATCCCCAAAGTCTACTTCAACATATTCACTATTATCAGCCCTACTTTCCTCCTTGTCTTCGTCATAAGTTCCACAGCCCATGTATTTTTTTATCAAATCATATGCAATGTTAATATTTTTACTCATTTCCTCGCAACCAGGTTCTTTATTTATGTCTGGATGGTATTTTCTAATAAAGTTTCTATAAATTCTTGTAATATTTTTAAGATCATCGTTTTCTGTAATTCCCAGTATACTGTAAGCCTCTATAATCTCCATAAAACACCTCTTACTTTTTAATTAATACCTATAAAATATATCTTATCATGTATTTGTGTGTAAATTAAAGCAATACTTTGTAATTTTAAAGATATTCATAATATTGATTTAATCAGTTATTGTCACAAACTTAATTAGAAAAACATAATTGAGCCAATGTATTTTCCTTGATTTTAGATATAACTATAATTAAATCAGAAACGGAAGCTAGCTATCCAATAAGTCTTATACGTTTTAGAAAGGAGATAGAACTATGATTATGAAAGATTCTAAAATCCAAACCTTAACTTGTCATTTCAAAATTCAAGAAGATACTGTTATCTGTTCCCCAAAAACCAAAGCAAGTATCATGAAAGCTTTAAATAAAGCAGCACAAGTAGATTTGCTTGTTAGAGGCCATGAGGACTTTTCTCTATTACCATTGAACTCACTAGCAGACTTAATAGCGGAGCTAATCCCTTATTCAGCTGAATATGAATGGAGCTTTAGTCCCACTCCCTTGCTAGAAAAAGATAGGTACATAGCTAAAATAACTTATCAATAATTGATATTAAAGGGTTTTATTCTTATCTTAAGTTCCCTAAGGATTGAGAATAATACCCTTTTTCTACGCTACAATAATGTGCGATAACTTCATTATCTATAAGCTGCAAGGCTCCTAAGACACCAAAGTGATAAACACCACAGTCGATAAGAAATTTGTTATCTATTCTAACAATCTGAGGTATATTCTCATAACCATCAATGGTTGGCGTTGGAGTATGTCCTGCTATAAAAATTGTATTAAATTCCCTTAATGCTGAATTTTCAATAAACCTGTCTCTTGTCCAAAGAAAATCATTAGGTGTCTGCATTTCCAATAAGCTTTTTAGAGCCTTCCTCTCATCCACCTTTATCAGCTCATTGTTTTCATTTATCCTATATTCAAAAACCCCTCTTGTACCCTTAACACCAGCATGGCTAATAAGAATATCCTTATGCTGAACATAAAAATAATAAGGGAGACCTTCTAGATATTATCTTATTTTATCCTGTTCCTCTGTTGATGCTTCATAGAAAAATTCTTTATAAGCCTCCTTACCTCCAGCTACAAACCACCATCTTTTTATGAACTCATCTTTGGATACTAAATAGTCAAGCATTAATTTCTCATGATTCCCTATTACCAGTTTAAAGTTCCTCTCCATAACAAATTTTAAGGTTTTAAGGCTATCCTTGCCCCTATCTATTAAATCCCCAACAAAATATATATCATCATCCGGAATATTACTTATTAGTTCTATTAATAAATCATAATAGCCATGAACATCTCCTATTATTAGCATCTATTCTCTCTCCTATCAAAAGCCTACTCCCTAACTCTAATTACTCTATTATATAAAGCAGTATGCTTAGAATCTAAATTAGTGAACTCATGATAATGGCCAAAATACCAACGTTTATACTCCAATTTGTAATATAATTCATCCAAAAAATCATTTAGTGGTGTATTATCTCTAAAGAAACCTAATTGCTCAATGCAGGCTGTAGGTGCAGCATGAGTTAAAACATAATCAACCTTCCAATGATTTAAGTCCAGAGTATTTAAAGCCTCCTCCAGCTCATCTTCTGAAGGAATCTCCTGGGGCCACCAGGTCTCCCCTGCTACCCTATAGACCTTATCAACAGAGCGAGCACCTCCAAGAGTAAAAAACTGTAATTTTCTATATTAAATACCTGTCCCCTCATAAGATGAAAAACGCTTTCATTAATCTTATGAATTTTTCCACCTTTCCATCGTTCCACAGGATAGCTATTTAACATATCAAAATTTTCATGATTACCATCAATAAAAAGTGTTGTCCATGGTCTTTCCTGTAGCCAATTTAACCAGTATTTTTCTTTTTCGGTACCTCTCCAAATAAGTCCGAAATCCCCCATGATAATTACATAATCATCTTTAGTTAAGGTATCCCCAGCAGGAAAAGCACCACTTGTTAACTTATCTATATCATGACTTCCATGTAAATCCCCCGTTAGAAATATCATTTTCTATCACCTCTCATAAAATATTATTTTATTATCTCAAATAGATATTGGGAGTTCCGAGTTTTAACTTTTATTAGCTCATCCATTAACTCAACTTTTTTAATGGAACTAACCTTTATGTAACTTAAGCTGTCTCCTTCATCAAAATAGAATGCAAAATTATTATTAATGCACATCTCCTCTATATTAAAGTAAAAGTGTCTACCTACATATTTTGCATATCTACGGTTAGTTAGGTCCTTCAAAATATATGCTGGTCCCTGTTTTATGTAGTTATAGCATTCTTTTTTATACTTCAAATATAAGGGCTTTAATTCTGCTTCATAATATTCTTTAAAAGCATCACAGCACTTATCCTTTTCATCCACAGAAAAAATCACCAGTTCTAAGAGCTCATTTAAATTTATCAAATTACAAGCCCCTACATTTAGAAAGCAATGTCTCATAGCTTCAAATCCACCTTTATACCGCGTAATATTAATGCCCCTATTTATTATTTGGTCAACCATTTTAATGTCCATTGTAATCACCTCCAAATCTTTATTTGAATTTGATTATGCGGATAAAATGCTTTTACTTTAAGTTTTTATTCACTGGTTTATCTAGATTGTAGACTTTCATAAGCTTTATTTCTATACATTGCCACGAAATTGTTAGAATGATGGAGTTTGTGGCTTGTGGGAAAATATAAAAAATAACAGATGAATGCTCAAAAGCATTTATCTGTTATTATGACTTTACTCGTATAATCTTTCTATAACTTCAGGAGGATCCATGAACTTTATTGCCCAAATCTGTAGATGCTAATAATATATTTTACTCTTTACTTTTAGTTAAAATATGCTCTAAAAAAACTTTTGCATTGCTAATATAATCCTCAACAGAATTACCAGTGAGTACATACTCATAATATTCTCTTTCATCTCTTTCATTAACAATATTAATTCTGTCGCCTAGACTTACTAAATTATTTGATTTAGTGATATTATTCCTAAATGAAGGAAAAACAAATCCTACAATTTTTGCATTATATAATAAAGAATAAGTCATTAACTGAAACGCATCATATCTGGAAGCATCTCTTCTTTCTTTATCTTTATATTTGCAATCAAAAATTATATATTCTATTCCTTCATTCTTGCTACCTTTTTCAATTACTAAATCTGGTATAATCGTCCTATCCATTATATAGGTTGATATAAGTTTACCATTATCATATTTACCTTTTAATATTTTATAGTTATCGTTATCTTTTATAGTTCTAAATCTGCTCAATTGCAAGGGTATTAAATTATTGCTCATCGATTCTTTATATGCGGTAATAGCCTTTTTAAAAATAGTTCTTGTGAATAATTCAAAAATTGTCTCCATGTTAATCATATATGGCTGAACATAAGCAACTTCATTCATTTCTACATTATCATTTATATTTACAGCTATATTTGCTAAAAGCATTTTTGCCATATTTATAACTGGCTTATAATATGAATACATTCCATTTACCTTTACTTTAGTATAGTCACTCACTTTTATACGCTTTCTTGGTACAAATCGAAGAATATGCTTACAATATGCAATTTGTGGTTTCAAATTATCGATAAGTTTATTTTCTTTAATGAGCTTTTCAGCAACATATAAGGCTTCTTGTAATATTTGATTTTCTATATTATCAAATGTTATAACTTGATGACGACAATATATCCTATCTTCTCTACCTTTAAGTATGTTATGTTTTATATGTTGACTAAAGATTATTTTTCCTTTAACTTTACCTGTCAAATTACTATCTGAGGAATTCATACTAGGTTTTAAATTCCTTCTACATAAATCCTTCAATAATCCTACATAAGCAATTGCTATAATTAGCATATTATTATCACTTTTCTTACCAGTTATTTTAATAGGAGTTTCATCTTCAAAGAATTTAAAAAGCCACTTATCTTCAGCCTCATTTGATTTATTTCCTAGAGATTTTAAATAACTTTCATATTCTTCATCATTATTAGCAATATATATTAAAGCTTGTACAGGATCTATATTAAACCTTGGTTTAACATGAAGGACGCACTCCCTTCCTTCATATTTTATTACTTTGCCAAAACTATTTTTCATCCTTACAAGTCCTATATACCCTTGAGTTTGCAAAACTCCTGAATGTATGGTTGATACCCCTAGATTATATAAGTTTCCTTTTCTAACATCCAAATTAATCAATAATTCTTCTATATTTAAATTTGAACATTCATTACATCGCCATTTTGTAGAATTCTGCCAATCTTCGGCTTCTATTAGAATATTCTTTTCCATTCTTATCTCCTTTAATTCTACTAAGAAAATTATAATGTAATATCCTCTGTTTTATAATGAACTAAATTTTTGATTTCTTGCTCTATATCTTTTTCTAGTATTTCATTTTTAATTAACTTCATTAATTTTTCAACATGTTTGCTTAACGTACTATTTATTTGATTACCTGTTAATATATTCTCATTAAACACTCCATCTTTATAGTATTCTCTAAGTATAGGTAATATCTGATACTTAAATTTAAGTATCAGATTTTCTTCAACTTTTTCATAATTAATAAATTGATTGCTTGCATTACCCATTCCATCATTAATATCTTTAACTAGGAAATATGTATGTCCAATTTGCAAATCATCAATATGATAGTTTTCCTTGTCCAAGCACATTTTAAATAAGTTCTCTATTACACTAAATAACTTTATCCTGCAGTCATTATCAACATCATAATCCTTCGGAAATTTATCTTTGTGAATGTCAAATTGCTTCTGTACATGATGCTTTATAACTTCGATATTAGGTAATACTGGAAAGAAAAGAAATCTTCTTCGTATAGCATAATCAATACTTCCTATTGACTTATCTGCTGTATTCATCGTTCCAATAATATATAGATTCTTGGGAATTTGGATACTTTCGGTATTATCAACTTTATAAGGAGTAAGTACCTCCTCTCCCCTATATTCTAATGCATATATTAGTTCACCCAATACTGTTGCTAAATTAGCGCGATTTATTTCGTCTATAATTAAAAAATAGCGTCTATCTTGGTTATCTCTCGCCTTATTTGCCATTAACATTAACTTTTTATTAACTGTAGCATAAATTAACTTATTTTCAACTACCTTTTCTCCATTTTCTATAACAGGATTACCAATATAATCACGAACTACAACAGATTCTGTTCCAACTGTAATCCCTCTTACTAAATCTTCATAAGTATATGAGGGATGAAACTGTACGATATCCCATTGAACTTTTTCATTACTATTCTCACTAAACTTAAACTTCTCGAGCTCATCTTGCCATTTGTCATTTTCTAAATCTAATCCTTCAATGTTTCGAGATATTATTTCTTTTGCTGTGTATGTTTTCGATGTGCCTGGAGGTCCGTATAATATCATTTGTCTTACACCCAACATTTCCATAATTTCCATATAATTATTATCAAACATTTTATACACCCCTATAACTTCGATTTCATCTTTATTGCCATTGTTTATTTCCTTACAAATATCATTTTCATCTGTATTTACAGTTATCATTTTTATTCCTTCTGAGTTAGGTTTTACCCATAATATTTTTAGATTTAAAATTAACAACATCAATTTATTAAAACAGGGTATAGATGACTCTCTTTCTAGAAACATAAGTTCTTGTTTAGCTTTTTCTATTGCTAATTCTATATCATTAACATTATTTTTACATTTGCTATATTCTGTCTTATTTTCTTCCAATAATTTCTCTAATAATTCTTTCCGTTTCGATATTTCTTTTTTATTTAACTGCTTCGCTCGATATTGAAAAGTTGAAAGTTCATATTGAACATAATCTATTAATTTTATCAAATTTTCATAGTTTTGAAATGATTTATTTCTTAGCAATAGCTTTAAATTGCTAATATAGACCTTATAGTAAGTTTCAATTATTTTAAACAATGTCGTATTAATACTGATTGGACTTTTTCTAACAGAAACATTTTCACTTATTGATGATTTTGGATGAGCTAATTGAGTTATCAATTTATATTCCTCACCCATGACTTTATATTTTGAAGTACCATTATATAAAGATACACCATTTGTTGCTGATTTTATTTCATCATCTTTTTTAGCTAGTAAATATCCATAAGTCTCTGTATAAGCACTCTTTGTATATGCAATATTTTTGTTTCTTAATATGTTATGAAACATTTCTCGATTAGATATTAACTTTTCTTTAATAATTTGATCAATCAATGTTTCTACATAATACCTAATATCCAAAGAATTTTCTTTTAATTCTGCTTCAAGAAATTCTCTTAAATCAATATTTGAGTCTTCAAAGCTATTATTTAGTTTAATATGTCCGCTTTTTACTTTAATTAAGTCATAATCAGCAAATTTATTGTAATCTCTTTCTGTTAAGATATCCATTTTCAATTTTTCTTCTAATTCATCAATCATTTCATTAGAACCTATTAATATTCCATCTTTTGCATATTGTCTTAATAATGGTATCACCTGAAATCTTAATTTTGTCTTTAAATTATAGATATTATTTAGTTCATCATAAAAAAAGCCATGTCCAATATAATGGGATTTTTTTACTTCTTCACTTTCACAATTAGCACATTGGTCTATTATATAATTAACATCATTATATAATTCTCTAACATCCTCATTAGCATTAATAAAAGCTAAGTCCGAAGGTATTTCTCTAATAATATCAAATCTTCTAAGGAAAGCATAATCAATAGTGAAATCTGTTTTCTCATAAAGATTAGCCGTCATAATCACATATAAATTTCTTGGTATCTTTAATTTTTCAATTTCTACACCATTAAAAATATATTTATCTTTTAACGAAAATTCCTGCTCTCTATATTCAAGTCCATACATCAATTCTCCTAAAATAGATGTAATACTTCCTCTTTGTATATCATATAGAATTAGGACAAATTTTTCATTCGAAATTTCTGCTTCTTTAATGAACTTTATTAGTACTTTACTAATAGATTTATAATTAATTCTTGAATTATCAACCTGTACAGTTATTCCGCCAACAAAATCCTCATAACTTAATGAAGGATGTACTTGTATTAGTTGAACTCTCTTTGTATTATCCTGTGATCTAGCATTGATTATTTTTTCTGCTAATTTCTTTGATATTAGTGTCTTACCAACACCTGTCGTCCCCGTAATTAAAATATTTCTAGAGCTGTTATCCTCAATTTCCATATATAATTTATCTATGTACTCATTAGTATAATTGTTTATAATCATGCATGTTTAACCTCCTAGCATAATGCTGTCTAATCAATGCTCTTTTACTATTAAAATAAAACAATTTATAATGGCTAAATTAATAATAAAATTTGAACTTAATTTAATAATTAGACAAAATTATCTATTTTCCTGCAAGTTCTTTATTATTTTTATAACTTCTTTACTTCATAGTTTAGTATTGTAAATTCTTAAAATATTGGTTATTAACAAACAGCTCCTGAAAAGTTACAGGCTTATAGTTATTTATATCAACCCCAGCATTGAGCATTCTCTCTTGAGTCTTTATATATTCAAACACTTGGTTCCTAGCATTGTGAATATGACCATGGATGTGATACCAGCCTCTAAAATAACCAGACCATTCAGCAATAGGGTAATGACAAAGTACAATTTGCTCCTGCCCATCCTTTACAACGGTCATCTGTTGAACAGATTGAAAATAAGCTGCTAAATTTTCAGTCTTAACTAGATGTCTATCATGATTTCCAATTATTAAATGCTTCTTACCATTTAATCTTTCTAAATAATAAGAATAGGGCCTACTGCTTCTGTATGCAAAATCCCCAACAATATAAACAGTATCATCATTAGATACTGTTCGATTCCATAATGCTATTAAGGCATTATCCATCTCGTCTATATCCTTAAAGGGCCTTTTTGACATTTCTATCACGTTACTATGACCAAAATGCAAATCAGCTGTATAATAAATCATTTTCTCCACCTCTTTTTCCTTGAGCTTTTAAAACAATTTATATATCAATAATACTTAAAATTTACTATAATAGATAGCTTTGACACCATTTTTTATAAAGTTATAAAATTGTTCCAATAAATAAATTTCTTATGTCACTGAGCTGAGGTATTTAATGACGCTACTCTATTATTTCCATATATCTAATATTAAAACTCTACTAACGCTTATAATCATTGCGTAACCTACTTTTGCTATATGTTTATCTTTTCAAAAGCCTATAATAATGTTCGATAGAATCAAAAAAGTAATACAAAAGCAAGCATCCACAGTTTTGCTTTTACAAACCTGTGGATGCTTGCTTTTTTAGTTCCCTACTATACGGCAAGGGTTTTCCGGCACTGTTTCAGTTGCCATTGTGCAAATCAACCTACCGTATTTATACTGCTTTGTAGCCACAGTACTGGTTTTTTCGGAGCTCCAGCAAAACCGACTTTAATAATATAATTATAACCTTAATTAGAAAATAAATCAAGAAAAACCTTGTAGTTTTCTTGGCTTGAGCTTCTATCAAAAACAGAAAATAGTACTTTCTTATAGTATTTCTTATATGCTGCTTCTCCATTAAGTAGATTATTAAAATACCTAGCAACATCTTGTGGATTATTCCTAAAAACTCCACAACCATAGGCACCTAACACTATAGCATCACAGCCTTCAAGAATAGCTAATAATAATATTTTCTCAATTCTATTAAGCATAACCTGAGGTATTTTTTCGATATTTTCTTTTCCTTCTCTTTGCCTAACAATGCCAGCGTTAACTGCTGGAGCTGTTATAAAGGACACTAAATAAGGTTCATCTAATAGGTTCCCCATATCATCCTTTATTACTGGTACATCCGGAGAGAATATCATGTAGTCAGAATACAAGCAAGTTCTGATTTTCTTATTATACTCGTACATCTTTTACATCTGAACAATGCAAGGATATAAAGCAGAAGATCTTGCTAGACTTTCCTCTTGTGCTGCAGCCCCGTTTAAAAATCCTCCTCCTGGATTTTTAGCAGATGCAAAGTTAAGGCAAACTACCTTCTTATATCCTTGATCTAGCAGACGTTTTGCACCAGCTAAAGTTGTTTCATTGGCAACTTCTATTATACCTTCCTTGCTATCATCTACTACTCCAGCGGCTTTCAGTTGTGATAGTTTAGATTTTAGGACTTCAGTAGGTTCTATTAGTACAGACTCTTTTACGGTTTTGTCTACTATATCCCTTATGTTAACTTGTTGTCTTTTACTATTAAGGTATTTGCCTGAGTTTAGTATGTTAATTGTATCTGCTGCTATTTGAACTAATTGGGCCTTATTCAATTTAACACTACCTTCCTTAGAAAATATTAAATTCACTTATAAATAACTCAATACGTGAATCTACTATAATACTTGAGCTATATAACAATTTATATATCATATGATACTAAATATTTGCTAAAATTCATAGTTTTGACACTATTTTTTATAAAATTATAAAATTACTCCAATATATAAATTTCTTACGGCATAAGACTTCAATTAGGACAATAATTCTAATTTATTGTATAATTAAATCAACAATATTAAGAGGTACGGATTTATATGAATAAATATATTAAACCAAATCTTGCTTTACCCATAAGCTTACATGATACAGTAATTTCATCCATTGATATTACAGATGATGCTATAACCTTTAACTTTTCTGAAGGATTTTATCTAATTGATGATAATAAAGTTGAAGTGTCTGGCCAAGCTACTCTAACACTTACTGGTATAGATTTTGATTTCTCCACAGTCTACTATTGTAAAGATAAGGAAAGGCATGAGGTTACCTTTGCTGATTTATCCAAAGACATTAGCAAATATAGACTTGAAGTGGTGGATGAAACCTACGGTTATAATCAATCAAAATTTGGTTGTTCCCTGTTTAAAGAGGATTTAATCTACTGGGTCGAGATGAATATTTACCATTTTAATGAAGCAATATATGAGTGGAAAAATGAGATTTAGCCATATTGTTCAAAAAAGACACGCTCAAAGGCAACTAGTCCTTAGGGCGTTTATTTATTTTCCTTTTCTTGAAGTAATATCTTCGTCATGTGCTTTATTCTCTTGCTTAAACATATCATCTGCAAATTGATCAAGTCTTGCTGGGTGTTGTATTTTATACATTAACTTTATACCAAATTATAATTAAAAACTAGACCATCAAAATATGGAAATTCAAGAGGAAAAGCCTTTCAACCATTCCTTAGTTTCTTTTAACCTATAAGAATCTCCATTCATATTTACCATAAAGGATTTGTGTGTAAGACGATCTATCATTGCTGCAGTCAGACAGGGTCCACAAAAACCTCACTCCATCTATCAAAAGATAAGTTGGTGGTGACAATTGTGGACTTGCGTCCAGTTCTTAAGAATAAGTTTGTGAACAATAATTCAGCTCCTTCCTTATCAGATGATATATAGCCAAACTCATCCAAAATAACTAAGTCATATTTCTCAAATTTATTTTGAAAAGCTCGAAGAGTTTTTTGGGTTCTGCTTTCTTTGAGCTGATTAATAAACACCGCTACTGTTGTAAACAATACTTTAAAGCCTTCTAAACATTCTTTTATTCCCAGAGCGATAGCGAGGTGAGTTTTTCCTGTACCTGGATTACCAGAAAAGATTATATTTGGGCCTTCATTTATAAAAGCTAGGCTCGAAAGATAATTTAGTTTATTCTGGGCATCCTCAGGAAGCTCTTCAACTCTTATTTCCTCAAGGTATTTCCTGTAAGGGAAATTTGCAAGCCTAATCCTATTCTTTTTTACATTTTCAACCCTTAGGTCATATTCTTTCTGCAAAAGCTTATACACAACTTCCTCGTAGCTTATTTCACTAAGCGCAGCGTCGTTAAATATATTCTCACATTCAGTCTTAAAACAAGATAATTTAAGATAGTCTGAATATTCCTGTATTGCCTTTAGAAAAGCCTTACGGCTCTTTTCACTCATTCTCTTGTGCCTCCTGAACCTTCTCCATTCCTACTTCGCCAATAAGTTGTATAAGTTCAATAAACTCTCATTCCTTACTTTGATAGTAAAGATGATAAATTTGTTTTAATCTCTCATCTAAATTCTTTAATATACTGCTGTTAATAAGCGCTTTAGGCTTTTTCATTAACGTATACACGTAATCTTCGATTTTTATTACCCAAAGGTTAAAGCCTAAAACCTTACTGTGCTCAGCTATCTGTTCTTTTTCATAGAAAATCAATATCTTATTTGAATATATCTTGCATCTAACAAGGCAATTAACATAATTATCTGGAACTGAGTAGTGACAAGAATCTATAATTACGGTTGAGTACTTATCAACGCGATAGTCTTCGACTCTTGCAGTCTCATACTTTGGCATAGCCGGAAGCAGGTGCTCTCGTTCTTCCTCTAACATCTCTTCCGCTGTTTTATTATTATAGTTAGCCTGAGGCTTTTGATTAAGCATTCTGCAAATATCCTCTAAATAAGCGTTAGCGTCATCTATAGAAGTAAACTCCAGTCTATGTGCAAAAGCTTTTCGTCTTATTACATCTACGCTTCGCTCAACATGCCCCTTTTCATTGCCGCAGTATGCATTGCAGAACCTAAAGTAGAAACGATAATATAATGAAAGTTTTAGTAGTTCTTCCGTTGGTTCTTTCTCTGTTCTACCTACAAATTTTTTTACTGCTACTTTCATGTTGTCATAAACGACAGTTCTATAGACTCCTTGGATGTGCTCGAAGAATAGCGCATGTGCTTCAAGGAAGCAATGGGTATCCTGCTTAGGAAATAGATGAGCCCATCTGTAATTTCCTCGACTTGACGTGAATACTGCCATCTGATACTCTTTAAGGCTTCCACCATTAACGTATATCTTAACGGTACCCCAATCAAATTCCACACTATCACCTAATTGATATTCCTGTTTTATGTATGCCTCCTTATTTTTCTTTTCTATCCTGCTTATCTCCTGAGCAACGCTAGCATAACTTAAGCTATATCCTTCATTCAAAAGCGCTTCATAGATATCTTTCTTCTTTTTCTGTTGTTTTGAGAGTCCGCTTAATCTCTTGATTTCATTTTCTTTAAGGTAGAATCTGATTCTCTCTATTACAGCCTCAGTAAGAGCCTTTTTAACCCTGCTGCAAGACTTATATTTCGGTTTCATAACGATCTCATCTATGATGTCAGTCTTAGTTAATTCATCTCCTTTCGTCGATTCAGCAAGTTCCAGAATCTTAGACTCATATTCTGCTAAATATTTTCTAACCGTATCCCTTGCTATACCAGTCTCTCTGCTAATCTGCCTCTGGGATTTGCCATCCCGTATATACATCAAAATAATTTCTTGTTTATCAACCAATCTTATCACCCTCTAGCACTTCCTCTTATACATATACTTTTACCAATCATTAGCATTTGTATAAGAGAGAAAAGTATTCTAGTGGTCTAATTTTTAGTTATAAAATTGGTCTAATATTAGTCTGTACTAAACAACATTGATATTATATTACCTATTAATATTTTCTTTAATAACTCCTCTTTTTCTATATTGCTTCCGTTTTTGTACTTTATTATATTAGTTTGATTAAGGGCAATCCATGGTGTTATAAATTCATAATCAATATAATCTTCTCCCCATCCAAATTCAGCAACTGTTTTAATAATTTGACTTTCAGAAATAGCAAACTTTACACCATCTAGTATCAATTTATCGTTCTCAATTCCAAATTTAGCTACAAAATCAGCTCCTTCATTAATACCTATTATAATAGGATTTTTTGCTATAAGTTTATATTGAACTAAAGGATATCTATATATAAACTTGTTTCCAATATGATTATGTAATATATCATTTTCTGAATACTTGCTACTAATTATATCCTCTAATTTTTTCATTGTACCTAACAGGAAGGTCTAAATCATTAAAAAAAAGCTTACAAATATTTAGTTTCAAATTTTCACCTCTATACTCCATATTTTTACACCTATAGTTGATATATAGCTAATCAGTATAGCTACCCTTAAATTAAATATCAAAAACCTCTATTAATATCTCTTCCAACATCCCATCCTTAGCCAAATTGAAGTTCATAAAATATGTGAAGTTTCTAAAAGCCTTTAGAAGCTGTGACTTTTATCTATTCCCCCAGCAATGCTTTCCATCAGTGATGAAAGCGAACTGTATACCATCTTTCTTTAAATCCTTTTCTCTATTAATATATGAATCTATGATTTCTTCTGGCTTGGAGCCACTACCCCCAAAGTAATTAACCTCCATATTCATACATTTATTATCTTTAAACAAAATAAAATCGGCTTTTCTATTAGCAATATCTTCAGAAACATTAAAACCATATTTTTTCAAAACCTTGAACTGCTTCTGAATGAGAAGCTTTATTCCATACTTCTGGCATATTTCTTCAATTATTGGCTGACAGGCTAATTCAAAGGCAATGCCACCTCTGTTTTTTCTACCGTTTGTATCAATTCCCACTAATACACCAATAACATAATCAACAACATTTTTTTCAATCAAATTTAGGAAAAGGTGCTTTAATCCCATTTTTTCAAAGAAAAACAAGTACTCTTCTATTTGCTTGTCATTCAAACCTTTTTCCAGATGTTTAATACTGAAAATGTATTCCAAATTATCCTCTTTTCCTATATCAGTATTTACTACAATTAGCCTCTCCTTACCTTTCTAAATTACTTCTCTCTCAGATTTCGAAAGCGCAAATAAGTATGGAAATGTAGCCGCAGCTGTAGGTAATTTTTTCAAAAGCTTTTTAAAAGTTGAATCAAAATCTTCGCATCTTACTAAAGAATTCATAGCATGTAACTCTATATCAAAATCCTTATAAACATCCATATTATCCCAATTAACATAAAAGTTGAATCCTCTATTTGTTACAAGCAAATTTTCAACGAACTTTTTTGATAGTTCTTCCTTAGTTAACTTTAAATACTATAATGGTCTAAGAAAACTCAACAAAAATATGAGCTAAATATAATGAACCTGATATAATTAAAGTATCAAAAGAAAGCAGGTTTTATTATGAAGAAAAGAACATTCAGTGCAGAATTCAAAGCTAAAATAGTTATAGAGCTACTAAAGGGCGAAAAGGAGCTGAGCCAGTTGGCAAGTGAACATGAGATTGCTCCAAACCAATTGCGCAACTGGAAAAGCGAATTCCTTGAAAATGCCGCCAATGCCTTTGATAATAAAAAAGATGAAAAGCTTAAAGAAAGCCTTAAATCAAGCGAAGCGGAGAAGGATGAACTATATAAGAAAGTCGGTCAGTTAACCACGCAGGTTGATTGGCTCAAAAAAAAATCTGAAGAACTCTTTGGACCTGATTGGGAGGGTAAATTTACTCCGCGCCCAAAAGGATAATAAGGAACTACCGTTATCCACAGTAGCTGAACTGCTAGAGGTAAACCGAACCAGTGCATACTACAAGAGCAAAGACCCATCTGAAACAGAATTGGCTATAAAAGACTCTATAGACAGAATGCACACTGACAACCCATCCTGGGGCTCTAGGCAGATTTCAAAGCAGCTACAGCGCCAAGGATTCGATATAGGGAGATTAAAGACTCGTAGGTACATGCAGGAGATGGACATACATGCAATCTACCCTAAACCCAACCTGTCCAAGCCTGTTAAAGGACACAAGATATACCCCTATCTTCTTAGGAATGTGGATATTGTAAGGCCAAATCAAGCATGGTCTATCGATATAACTTACATCCGCCTCAAACATGGTTTTGTCTATCTGACAGCCATTATCGACTGGCACAGTCGTCTCATCGTAGGCTGGGAGCTGGACGATACATTATCCACAAATATGGTTAAAAGCGCTCTTGAAAAAGCCTTTTCTGTTGCTAAACCTGAAATACTGAACTCTGATCAAGGCAGCCAATTCACAGGCCATGAGTATATCAGCTTTGTGGAAGGCAATAAAGTCAAAATCAGCATGGATGGTAAGAGCAGATGGGCAGACAATATCATGATTGAGCGTTGGTTCCGTACGCTCAAATATGACGAAGTTTACCTGAAGGACTATGTTAACATCAGAGATGCCCGTAAGCAGATTGGTGACTTTATCCACAGCTACAATTTTGAAAAGCTCCACTCTGCACTTGGCTATCAAACTCCGGCAGAAAACTACTATCCTGTTCTACTTGGTATTACAGCTTAATGTAACTACTGATTGGTAAATTATGGTTCATTATAAAATCTAATGTTTTTGTCTTGACAATCGAGCCACTATATACTTCATTAAAATTCACCTTCTATACTGGCTTTTAATATATATTTCATAAAGTCTTTTTTAAAATAAAAAGCATGGTTTTTATTTGAAACATATTTTTTATATATCTCCGAATAAATCGGAAAATATGGTTTTGAGTCTTTACTTCTAATTTGAATAAAATCGCCATTAGATGTATGAATAAAACCATCTTTACTCGTTTCAATATGCTCCTTTAGCTTTCTGCATATTTCATAATAGTCTTTCTCAAGCTGGTTTCTCAGCTCAGCAAACTTCTTGTCCTCAAGATTTACATGTATCACTGATAATATAAACCAATCTGATGGTTGTCCATCTTTACTGATTGGCACATAAAGTAGATTTTTTATTTTCTTAAATAACCTACTTTCATAAAAATTCTTCTCGCTTAATAGCTCATCAATGAGCCCAGAAATTTGTGTAATAAACATAGTTTCTAATGGCTTGCCATTCTTATCACATTTATTCGTTTTCAATTCTCCATCTTCAAAATCAAGAGTAGAATTTGTATTCTTAAGGCCTAAAAGTATTTCTAAAAGTTGTCCACTTTTACCCTTGTTTTTTATAATATCTGTCATCTGTTCCTCTGAAAGTAATTCTCCAAACCTTTTATTAACTAAAGGTTCAATTAGTTTTAACCCATCTGTTAATAACATAATGCACCTCCGAATCAAATTATACTATAATTTTATCACATAAATAAAAAAATGGCTCTTGTAGAACCATTTTAATCTTCACTTCTTATTAACAACTCAGTAATTTTACCCCTGCCATTGGCTTTTGAATTTATAGCTCTAGAGGCTTGAACTCTTGTAATATCAAATTCTCTATATAGATCATCAAAAAAATTATCATTTTCATCAGCATTTTTAGGATCCGAATTGCTTAACATAACCGCTGCACCTTTTTCTGCTAGTCTCTTAAACCACTCAGCTAATCTAATTTGACTTTCGTCATTAAAAGGCTCCTTTGAATAATCAGTAAAATTAGATGTGGCATTCAAAGGTCTATAAGGTGGATCTATATACACAAAAGTATTTTCGTCTACATACTCTGCTACATTTTCAAAGTCACCTTTTAGTAGAATTGCATTCTTTAGCGCCTTACTCACTTGTCTTAGATTTTCCTCATCAAATATTGAAGGTGCTTTACTCTTATTATAAGGAACATTAAATTCACCTTTTCTATTAAGTCTATATAATCCATTGAAACAGGTTTTATTTAAAAATATCAAATTTCCTGCATGCCTAATCCAATCATAGCTTTCCTTTTTATAATCAATATGTTTTTTCTCCTGATTAAATTCATTCCTAACTTTATAATAAACCTCTGATTTCTCTTCTAAATTATCAAGTTCAAGAAACTCAGAACGGATTCTATGTAGATAATCAATAAGTTCTTCAACATTTGATTTTATAACCGTATATGTGAGTATTAATTCATCATTTATATCATTCAGAACAACTGTTTCAAAATCATATAGAGAGCTTAGTTCAAAAAAAACTGCACCTCCACCAACAAAGGGTTCAACATACTTTGTTATCTTATGTTCTTTTAATCTCTTCGGATATAATTCTGAAAACTTTTCCAATAACTGACTCTTACCGCCAGCCCATTTTAAAAATGGTTTTGCATTGTTTCCCAAGTTTATTCCTCCATTTCAATACCAGCAAGCCTTTTTGCAGATAGTTCCATATATTCATCTGAGATATCTATACCAATGAATTTTCGTCTATTTCTTACAGCTACAACTCCTGTGGTGCTAGAACCACTGAAAGGGTCTAGGATTAAATCACCAGCATTAGTAGAAGAGATAATACACCTATATAATAACTGTTCAGGCTTTTGAGTTGGGTGAGTACCAAAAGCCTTTTCTCTTTTTGGTGTAGTTGGAATTTCCCACAAACTTCTCATTTGCTTTCCACCATTAAGGGATTTCATTAATTGATAATTAAAAGTATGCTTAGCTTTTTTACTCTTTTTTACCCATAGTAAAATCTCATGACTTGCAGTAAAACATCTACATCCCATATTAGGTGCCGCATTAGGCTTATACCATGCAATTTCATTAATTATATAGTATCCTAACTCTTGTAAAATATAAGCTATAGAATGAATGATATGGTAAGTTCCAGATATCCACATGGTTCCATCATCCTTTAGCACTCTGTCACAGGCCTTAATCCACTTCTTATTAAATTTATAGTCTTCTTTAAAGCCAAGTGAACGATCCCAGTCCCCTTTATTAACCGAAACCATCTGACCATTTTTGCATGTAATACCGTCATTACTTAGCTTATATGGCGGATCCGCAAATATCATATCAATAGATTTTTCTTCTAATTTTTTTAGTTCTTTTATACAATCTCCAAGTATTAAAGTATAATACTCATTACTAGTATATATCATTAGTATCACTTGCTCCATATTTTTTAAGTTTTAATCTGTCATTGATTATACTATAAAAATATTAATATATAAACATATTTATCGAAAATACATTCCCATAAAAGTAAATATAAAAAAGTCACCCAAAAGGCAGCTTAAGCTTTATGAAAAACCAATAAATATTCATGTGCAATGAGCAAAAAGTTTCTTTCAGCACTAATTTTAGCCCAATAATCTGTTGACTTACAATTATGTTGTTCTTTTATAACAATTTCTTTCAGTTTGAAGCCTTTCTTAATAAAAATATTCATTACATTAAAGCCTAATGGTACAATGTAACCTTTTTGTCTCGTATCCCCCATTAATATGGCACAATACTTTCCTCTTTTTAAAACTCTGAAGCATTCTTCTGCAACCTTTTCCATAGCAATATAAAAATTATTAATATCCATAAGTGAGATATCTTCTTTTATATCCTTACTATATTTGATTATCCCGGCATATGGAGGATGTGTGCAGATTAAGTCTATAGAATTATCTTCAATCCCTATTAAAGTTCTAGCATCCCTCTTTAAAAGAATAATAGATTTATTAGGAACTCTTTGTCGTGATATTGCTAATGCTTTCTCATTTATATCACATCCAATACATCTTCTATTGGCAGCATCCGCTTCTATAAGAGTAGTACCACTTCCAACAAATTGGTCAAGTACTAAATCTCCTTTTTTTGAATATCTCAAAATAACGTTCTTGGGAACATAGGGACTCCAATTTCCTCTATAATCGCCTTTATGGGATGCCCAATTTCCACGTTTAGGAAAACTCCAAATAGTATTAGTTTCAAGCTTAAAATTATTTTCCATAAATAATCTCCTAACTATATTGTCATTATTATCTAATGATTATGGTCTTTTGGAATTAATTTTAATCTCATTTAGTATTGTAGTTCTTATCTAATATAGAAGGTTAATTTTAAATTGAGCACTTATTTTATAGACAATTAATGTTAAAATGTTAAACTATTATTGTAACATCTAATAACTTTATCAAAACATTAAGAGAGGAGTTTTTGATATGATAGTTGGTGGACAAGGTGGTGGAAATACAATAACTGGGTTAAGATTCGAAGAAAGAGTCGACTTAGCTACTGTATTAATGAATATTCCTTCATATTCAGTTTCTGGCAACTTAGTTTATTTCAATGGACAAGTAGTTGCAAACATCTATAAAAAACATAAACTATATAATGATTTCTTATTTCCTAAAGGGGTAGATTATCGTAATATTATATCGAAACAGCTATTACCTGATCAATCAATTTATGTTCACAGAACTAACACCCTTTATGTAATAGAAATGAAATTTCAAAAAACTAGTGGTTCAGTAGACGAAAAACTTCAAACATGTGATTTCAAAAAAAAGCAGTACATAAAACTTTTAAGCCCGCTTAATATAAATGTTGAGTACTTCTATGTTTTAAATGACTGGTTTCGAAAGAAAGAATACAAAGACACTCTTGACTATATAGAATCAGTTGGATGTAAGTATTTTTATAATGAAATACCTCTTGATTATATTGGACTAGCCCTTTCAAAATAAATATCATATTCCAATTCAGGAAAATGTATCTACGGTGATTATAGCTATACCTATAGTTATAAAATATAAGAACTATCTAGAAAAGCAGAAATTTTGCACCAATAAATAGAAATTAAGAGTTTGGATCTAAAGTTATAAAGAAATTCAAAACGATATGCCACTGGTTATAAAAAGCTTATTAAATAATACAATAGTAAATAAATCTAAGACAATTTTAAATAGGTATGCTTAATAATTGATAATTCTTCAACTAGTGACACAAACATACATTTTCTCATTATTAGCACTATAGTGCTAGAATATAAATAGTACAAGTTGAAAGTGAAAAAATCCAGAATAAAAGATATAATAAAGTTAGTGAAAGATGGAGGGTTTGATCATGAGTAGACA
>JGI24711J26586_10000409_pt1 | contig 33188 bp, 41 predicted proteins | sample BioPla3DNA1_FD_26586 | JGI IMG/M metagenome (IMG submission 26586)
TGACTACATCAGTATAAGCACCAGACATAGTAGTATTAGTAACCTTAGCCCCAGCATAGATAGTAGAGGCTTGATTACTAACTGGTATAGTAGCTTCTTTAACGGTGATAGCAGTACCATTACTAGCTGGGGTAGGAAGATAGTTAGTATCGTCTAAGGATAGACCCCATTGATTACTGGGAAAGTTAGTCTTAGTGGTATTAGAAGAGAGGGTAGGGATAGTAGCGGTACTAGTGACCGCATGGACTAAGTTAGTATCGGTATCATAGTCAGTGAGCAGAAGTTTATAGCCAGTGGAGTTGTTACTAGAGACGGTAGCAGTGAAGGAGGAAGAGGAGAAGGTACCAGTGTCACTAGGGGTGATTGGTACGTTAACTGTAGAGTCTGAGACAGTAAGAGCTAGGACAGGGTTTATATTAACGGAAACGTTGTCATCTAGGGCATAAACCTTAGTAAGGCCATTGAAGAGACCAAGGAAGCCAAAACCACCAAAGAAACCAAACACCAAAAACAACCATACAAAAAATATTTGTAGGACTCTAAACCCCTTCTTATGGAACTCCCTAGTTTCCATACCCTTAATTTTACCATAAGCCCTATCAAAATACATCTCTTTACTTTTCTCAGATATCAGTGTATAATTACCCAAAATCATTAATTAATTCAACAGGAATACAGAATGCCAATCATTAAATCCGCCCAAAAAGCCGCCCGTCAAACCGTCAAACGAACTCTTCATAATGAACAACTTAAGAAAGATATCAAATCTGCCATCAAGGCTTTCCGCAAGCGCCCCACTATAGTTAACCTTAGTAAAGCTCACTCTGAGCTCGACAAGGCCGTCAAGAAAGGTCTGCTTAAGAAAAACACCGCCGCCCGCCGTAAATCTGTCCTCGCCAAACTCCTTCAACCAACCAAAACCTCTATCGCTAAAACTCGCACCAAAAAACCAACTATTAAATCCACCACCAAAACCGCCAAACGAACCACCAAGAAAACTTCTCCAACCGCCAAAAAATCCACCAAAACCACCAAGCCTACTACCAAGCCCACCCCTAAGCCAGCTGCAACAAACAAGCCTTCACCAAAGTCCAAGGCGACAAAGAAGTAGTTTTCATCTTTATATCTAATTTAGAGAGTTCTTTTAAGGCTCTCTTTTCTTTAATCCCCGGTCTTATCGTCCATTTTTTAATCGCCTGCGTCGCTAGTAGTCCCACAAATCGATACGGGTCATTTTTATTCTCAATTTTTTCCACCATTTTCATCGCTTTTGGCCCATCTACTAATGCCACATCAAAAATCTCAAACACCAGTTTCTCCTCTAGCGCCGGCAATAAATCATATTCTTTCATCTCCACTCGCCGCTTCACCAACTCCCGATAAACCACCGTCCGCTTATCTAGAGCCGTCTCCCATATCACCACCTCGTGCTCCGTATCTAGGTACTCTAAGATTTTCTCCCACACCACCGCATTACTGCTCATATCCTTAATTAAAATCTTCCGCTTCTCCGCAAATAATGACGCCCCTCTAAAAATACTCGGCAAATCCTCCAGCTTGATTTCCGCCCCTTCTATTACTTCATAATCTTTTCCTAAAACCCTAACCACTTCAGCACCAATTTTCACCCGATCTGAGCCATAAAAAATCTTTATCATTTCTGACACCTCGGACAAAAATACGTTCCCCGCCCCGCCACTCTATTTTTTTTAATTTCCGTACCACAACGAAAACACGCCTGCCCCTCTCTCTGAAACACTTGAGCAAACTCCTCTAAGTAACTCCCCTTCGTTCCATCCGCTCTTACGTAAGTCGCCATCGTCGAACCGCCCGCATCAATCGCTCTCTGCATCACCTTGCGCGCCCCCTCTAAAATCTTCTCTGCCTCCTGCCGAGTCACCTTCCCTGCCCTCCGCCTCGGGTCCACCCCCGCATCAAACAACGTCTCGTCCGTATAAATATTTCCCAATCCCGCAATTACCGTCTGATCCAATAGTGCCGCCTTAATTACTGAGTTTTTTCGTCTCTGCAACTTCTCCCAGAACTCCTTCACCTCCATCCCCCAAGGTTCTTTAGCTAATTTTTTAATAAACCCATCTTCTCCCACCTCCACCGTCCGCAACACTTTACAAAAACCAAATTTCCTCTGATCATTAAAGTATAATTTCCCGCCATCAAACTCCAAAATCACTCGCGTATGCCTGCTTGGCATCTCTCTCACAAAATCTTCTGTCGGATGGCCCGCCGCAAACCGTTCTTCTCCCTGCCAAATCAACTGTCCCGTCATTCTTAAATGAATCATCAGTGACCAATCATTATTAAAATCCATCACCAAAGCCTTGCCAAACCGCCGCAGACCCACCAACTCCGCACCAATTAACCCCTTAAAATCACCCATTACACTCTTAGACTCTCGCACCTCCGCTTGTATAAATTTTTTATACAAAATCAGCTTCACAAGCCCCCGCTTTACTGTCTCCACTTCTGGCAATTCTGGCATAATACTTCTTATTTTACCACATCAAAGCCCCAACCGCCTCTATAAACTTATTTTTCAATCAACTTACAGACTAACGCCACTATTATTTCTTTTTCACTCGGGCTACTCTCAGCAATTAACAACACCAACGCCGTCAACGCTCGATCCGAAATCTTCGTTTCGCCATTCCCCGCCAAATGATAATCATTTATTGTCAAAAACACCACAAATAGCAACGCCCCAATCCGCTTATTCCCATCCTCAAACGGCCGCTTCTTGATAATTAAATAAAGTAAGTTCGCCGCTTTCTCGGCTACAGTTTTATAGACATCCTTCCCCTCAGATTTTTCATATATCTCCCTCAATATCTCCGAAAACACCTCGCCGCGCAACCGGCCAAAGCCACTGTCACCACCCACCTCATTTTTCAACTCTTCAATCATCCTTAAACATTCACCTTCTTCCAATATCTTCGCCTTGGTCTTGCCAATTTTTAATGGAATATAACCCTCATCATACTCCTTTAACACCTCAAAACTCGCACTATATTTAGAAATAATATCAACCACCCCCTTCACCTCTAGTTCAGTCAGCTCATTTGTCGCCATTAATCTTTTTACAACCGATAACACCCCTTCAATTTCCTGCAATTTCTCATAATCCATCTCCTTCAGACGCCTCTCATTCACCGCCACCCCATCCACCACATAACTCTTCAAGACTTTCGTTGCCCAAATCCTAAAATCCGTCGCCTTCCGCGAGTTCACTCGATACCCCACCGAAATAATCGCATCCAAGTTATAGTTCTTAACTCGCCGCCGAACCGTCCTTTTCCCCTCTTGTTGAACTATTAAGCTTTCCTTAATAGTTCGTTCTTCACTCAGCTCTTTTTCCTTATAAATATTTTTTAAGTGCATATTAATATTAGCTGTCGTCACATTAAACAACTTCGCAATCTGCTCTTGCGTCGCCCAAATCGTCTCATGCTTAGCATCCACATCAAAAACCACCTCCCCCTCCACCACCTTGTAAATTTCTATCTTATTCTTCTCTTCCATATTCAAGGATTCATATCCTTAACTACTTCCGCAAACCTCTTATTAAAACTCTCTTCATCCTTAAGCAATGCATGTAATTCTGCCAAGAATTCCTCATATTCCACATCTGGCAAAAAGGTCTTATCTTTCGCATAACCCTCCTCACCATACTTATTCGCCAAATGCCTTTTCGCTTCTTCTCTTATTTCCTCATCCGACTGCTTACTTTTAAGCTTATATCTCCTATAACCATACGTCGCCCTCATCGCATCATCCACGCTCGTTCGGCGATCCGCTGTTGAGACAATCTTGCCATAAACCGTCCGTGGTAAGTTTTTCGCACTTGCCCGATGATCTTCAATTGCCTCAGCAATTATCCTTCTCTCCTCTTCATTAAAAAACTCTTTCATCCTCTCATCTCTCAAAAACTCCTGCGCACCCAAAATATGATGGTCATCTTTTCTGGTTACTGGATCTTCCTTGGCGTAACTTCTTGCAATATCATGATACACTGCAATCACATACACCATATCCATATTTACATCTGGAAAGCTCTCTGCAAACCTTAAACTTCTCCGAATCACATACTGAATGTGCTCTATCTCATGATCTCCCGGCTTTGTTGAATATCGTGGCAATACTTTTGCCTCCACATATTCAATAATTTTAGGATTAATTTTTTCCATCCCTAACTCCTTTTTACCACCAAATTAAACCACTCTTTCTTTTCTTCAAATCTCTTCACCCTAAACCCTACCGTTTCAACTATTTCCAATAATTCATCTTTTCGATAATACTGATAAAACCTCTTCACTCCCATCGGGTATTTTTGCAAATCCAGCCACTCTGCATCTTTCTTTCCATCTTCCGAGCTCAGCATATTCATCACATTAAAAATCGCCACCCCGCCAGGATTCAAAGCCTTATATATCTTATCCAGCGCTACCGCCAAGTCCTCTTTCGTAAAATGCACAAAAGTTCGCCAACAAAAAACCCCATCATACTTCTCCCTTATTTCGTCCTTCAAGATATCTAGTTTCAACGGCTCAAAACCCTTCTCTCTAATCGCCTCCAAAAAATCCTCCGCCACATCACTCGGCGTCACCTCAAATCCTAGCGATTCTAGTATCTCTGCGTCCATACCATCAGAAGAACCAATTTCCAAAACTTTCCCACCTTTCGCTAAGCTACTAAAGCCCTCCTCCAAAAAGCTCTTTAGTTCCGCCTTTTTTCTCTGTACCTTCTCTGCATTCTGTTCATAATTCACCGCTGTATTCTCTAAATACCGCTTTGCTAACTTATCGTAAACTTCTAAGNTTTTTTGATTTTCAATACTCATTTATACCTCTCCCCAATTATCCCCCGCGGCCACATCCACCGCCAATTTAATATTCAATTCCGGTGCCACACCCTCCATTTTTTCTTTCAAAATCCCCTGCACCCTAGTCACCATTCCCTCATCACACTCCACTATCAAAGAATCATGCACCTGCATAATCAACTCTGCCCCCTCCGGTAAAGCTTCATCCACTAAAATCATTGCCCGCTTCATCAAATCTGCCTCTGTACCCTGAATTGGCATATTCTGTGCCGCTCGTTCCGCCGCTGCTCGCACTAGGAAATTCGCCGACCTAACGTCTGGCGTCGGTCGTCTCCGCCCATAAAACGTCTCCACATAACCCTTCTCGCGCGCCTGTTTCAAAATCTCCGCCAACTTCTGCTTAATCGGCGCTCTCAGCTCAAAATATCGATCAATAAACGCCTTCGCCTCTGGCACACTCATATCTGCCGCATCCGCTAAACCTTTTGCGCTCATGCCATACAACACTCCAAAATTAATCACCTTCGCCGCCCGTCGCTGCTCCGCCGTCACCTTATTAAATGGCACCTTAAAGGCCTCTGCCGCCGTCTTCGTATGAATATCTACACCTCGGTTAAAATCCTCCACCAACTTCTCATCCCCCGACAATACCGCCGCGAGTCTCAGTTCAAACTGTGAATAGTCCGCCGATACCAACTTCTTCCCCGCTGGCGCCACGAAACCTCGGCGAATCTGCTGACCCAACTCCGTCCGTACTGGTATGTTCTGTAAATTTGGATTCAAGCTCGACAACCGCCCCGTCGCCGTTACATTCTGTGTAAATGTAGTATGCACCCGCCCCTCTGCATCCGCTAATTCTGGTATCGGTAAAATATATGTTGAAAGTAATTTAGCCAACTCCCGATATTCCATTAATTTTGGAATAATCGGATGTAATCGCTTCAATTTTTCTAACTCCCTCGCCCCTGTAGAGTAACCTCGCTGAGTTTTCTTAATCCCCTTCGTTGGTAAGCCAAGTTTTTCATAAAGCACTCCTGCCAATTGTACCGGCGAATTAACATTAAATGTCACGCCTGCCAACTCCCAAATTTCTTTCTCTTTCTCGGCTACTTCCTGCTCAATCTCCAGCTGTAATTTCTTAAAATATTCCCGATCAATCAGCATCCCCCGCTTTTCCATCTTATACAGAATCGGCACTAACGGTAAATCAAACTGAACAAATATTTTATACAGGTCTGACCTCTGTAAAAACTCTCTTTTTTGCCTCTCATACTCCACCCCTTCATCACCCTTTTCAATCTCCCGCGCCAACGGATTTAACAAAAACGCTCCCTGCCCCAAATCCCAAAACTCCGCCCCACCAAGTATCTGTTCCGCCACCCCCTCATCTTCATGCATCAACTCCTTCACATCCCAAGACAGAATTAAATCTTGATTGGAATCAGATAAGGGCTTTTCTAATACATTTCCCGGATTTGAAGAAGCAAAATGTATATCCCTGCCATTTACCAGTGGAATGACATTTTGCTTCTTCAAGTCGGTATTAGAAAAGCCCTTATTTGTTTTACTATTCTTCAAGTCAGCATTAGAAAAGCCTTTACTTGATTTATTATTATTTGAACTTTTACCAAGTCCAAACTTTCGAATTAACGAATTAAACTCTAACTCCCTCAACCCTCGCTTCACCCTCTCAGGATCAAGAACAAAATCCGGCACTTCCACTAGCTTCACTGGTGCGTCAAACATAATCTGAGACAATTGATAAGACAAAAAAGCACTTTCCTTCCCCGCTATCAACTTTTCTTTCACTCGCCCTGAAATCCTATCTATATTCTCATAAATCCCCTCTAGCGTCCCGTACTCATTCAACAACTTCACCGCTGTCTTTTCACCTATTCCCGGCACACCAGGTATATTATCTGCTGCATCACCCTTTAGGGCCTTTAAGTCTAAAAACTGCGCCTGCTTAATACCATATTTAGCCTCTATCGCCGCAATATCTAATTCTTCAATCTTAGAAAAGCCAGACAACAACCGATACATTCGCGTATTTTCATCTACAATCTGCAACATATCTAAATCGGACGATATAATATACGTGTCATACTCGCACCTCCCTTCTGCATCCAAAGTTTCATCTGCTTGTAAGGCCAACGCTCCAATAATATCATCTGCCTCATAGTCATCACATTCCAAAAAACCCCACCCCAAATCTGCTATCAAATTCCTTAACAGTGGAATCTGAGTGTAAAAATCCTCTGGTGGCTTGACTCGCCCTGCCTTATATTCCGGATAAATTTCCTTGCGCTTCCTAATCGAAGTTTTCGCCTTATCCCAAGCTACCACCACCTTGGTCGGCTGCAACCTCTTGACGATCTCCATCGCAATCGCTGCAAAGCCATACACCGCACCCGTCGGTGTACCATCAGCTTTCGCCAAATGCCCCATTGCATAATATCCCCGATAAAATACGCTCTTCCCGTCAATTATCACTAACCGTTTCATAACTCTATTCTAGCACGCCAAACTTCTCAAAACTCTATCTCTTTCAAAATCTTATCTAATTGCTCCTGTGTCTCCGCTATAGTTTTATCATTCAATACAAAATAATCTGCCGCCACAATCGGTCCACCCTTCTCTAAGTTCTCAATCTCTGCATAGTCACGCTCTTGAATCTCCTGTGTATTCAAAGGTCGCTCTGGCCTCATTGCTACTCGCTTAAACCGCAAAGCTTTCGGTGTTATCATTGCTATAAATGTTAAGTTAGTCGGAAATTCTTTTTTCAAAATCTTATATTCCGTCCACGAATAAACCCCATCTAATACAATCCGTTTCTGTCCCGCTTCAATCAAATCCTTCACGTTTTCAATCACCTGCTTCACTACCCAATCCTTACCTTCCGTCTCACGAATCATTTCTCTAAATTGTTTTTCATTCGCCTCCGTAATCTCCATCCCCCGCTTCTCCATCTCTCTTAAGATCATCCCTCCAAAATACACTTTCGGTGCACCTTTTTTAGTTAAGTAATCCACCGCTATACTTTTTCCACTCCCCGCCATCCCCACAATTGCTAAAATTTTCACATTTTCCATACCTCTTAGTATATCACGCCTCATCCATCCTTTAGTTTTTCTTAAAATATGTTATAAAATATAGATTAAGGGGGTCTACGTTCTTTAACTTGGTTATCCCTTAGAAATATAGAGGAGGCAAATAAGGTGTTCCAGTATCGTCATGACATTCAAACTGCTCGAAGTGCCCGAAACAAAGGTCGTAAACGTGGCGGAATCCGTCCGCGCACCGAAAGGGAGATTGAGAAATTAAATGGTGAAATTAAAACCATCCATCTTGATCAAGTATCCAGCTGGTCTGAATATAAACAACTCTCATCAGATTACCTAAAAATCGCTTATCTTGACCGACAATGGCAAAAAACTTCCTGTAAAGATAGTTTTAATCAAAGTCTCGCTCAATCTTTAAGTTGCTCCATCAAACAAATCACCGATGAAATTCAACGCTTACAAAAACCTCGCTACACCTCCCAATACCCATTTCTTCTACGTATAACATCTACTCACTCCATTTAAAACCAAGTCCAAAAAGGTCGCCAGAAGCGACCTTTTTCTAGCTTTTTATCTAATTCGGTGTTATTTCAGGACGAGGAGGTGCGTTTGGCGACTTAGGCGGCACAGCGGGCTGTTGTGATGAGCCGCCACCCCCTCCACTCGTCTGATGCAACACTCCACCAGGCAATAACCACTGTAGTAAAGTAAACATTACCGCATAAATCGCTAATCCAATTACAATCTGTACGATTCTCTCTTTAGCCTTAGCAACCTGCTGCTCATTACCGCCCGCCGTAATATATTGAATACTCACCACTACTAAACCAAGTACCCCCAAAATCCCCACCCCATAAGTCAAGGTCTGTAGTGCCACATTAAGAATCTTATAAATCCCCTCCCCTTCACGACCACACACCTCTCCAAAAAACGTCGTTTGCACACAATCATCTTTGGGACCACTAGCGCCACCCACACTACCTTCTCCGCCACCCGAAGTACTGTCTCCTGCACCAGCATCTGATATTGGCACCGCCCACGCCACCTGCCCCACGCTAAACAACCCTAGCACTACCACCATCACTAGTCCTAAAATCCACCTTTTTTTCATTTTATCCTCCTATCGTAGATATTCATGTAATTTTTTTGTGTCTTTGTTCTTACGTAATTTCGATAAGGCCTTAGCTTCAATCTGCCGAATCCGCTCTCTTGTCACCGAAAACTCCGCTCCCACCTCCTCTAATGTGTGTGGTCGTCCACCACCAATCCCAAAACGCATCTTAATAATCTTCTGTTCCCGATCCGAAAGTGTCGAAATAATTGCCGCTAACTGCTCTTTTAAGAGTTGTGTTGCCGCTGAATCCTCTGGTGAGTCCAGTTCCTCATCTTCCACGAAATCTCCCAATACTGAGTCCTCATCATCGCCATCCCGCCCTACCGAAGCATCAAGCGAAGCAATATCTTGCTTAATCTTCATCACATATTCCACTTTTTCTGGTTCCATATCCAATGCTTCCGCAATCTCCTCGTTTGAAGGCTCGCGATTTAATTCTTGTGTCAGACGACGAGTTGTTCGTAATACTTTATTGATGGTTTCCACCATATGCACCGGAATCCGAATCGTTCTTGCCTGGTCAGCAATCGCCCGAGTGATTGCTTGACGAATCCACCAAGTTGCATAAGTTGAAAACTTAAAGCCTTTATACGGATCAAATTTTTCCACCGCCCGCAGTAGCCCCGTATTCCCTTCTTGAATCAAATCTAAAAAGTCTAACCCTCTACCCGAATACCTCTTCGCAATCGACACCACCAACCTCATGTTGGATTCCGCCATTTTATCCTTAGCCTTTTTATCCCCCTTCAAAACTCGGCGAGCTAATTCTTGCTCTTCCTCATACGTCAACAAAGGAATCTTGCCAATCTCTCTTAAATACAGCCTTACTGAATCATCAGCAGTCTGATCTACATTTTCCGCCGTAATTTCTAAATCTTCGTCCGAAAGCTCCTCTTCTTCTTCAACTAATTCATCATCTTTCGGCTCATTACCATCAATCACCACATTGGCGTTTTTTAGAATATCATCTTTGTCGCTATCCATTACTTTATAAGTATAATGGTTTTACCTAAAATATCAACCCCTCTGTAATTCCATAATCTCTTGTAAAATCTCCGTCGTTTTCTGCTCGTCATCCTCAAATTCCTTCAATTTTTCATTCAAAACCTGAATCTTTTGCGCTGTCACTTCTTTTTGGCGTTCCTTAATCATCTTCTGCGCCTCACTCTCTAAATTTACCTTGCTAAACCGTCCATATTTCACCTGAAAAATCAACCTCAACTCCTCTAATTTCGCCTTATCTTCTGGCACCACCAAATCCTCTACCACCACCTTCTTCACATCACCATAAATTAAAACTGCCAATAAATACTTCTCTAGCACCTCCAACCTATCACTTTTATTATCTACTTTTACTGATTTTAAGCGCTTCTTGCTCTTTTCCGGCAATTTTAATTTCTTTTCTCTTAAATCCTTCAAACTCACCCCCACCTTCCGTGCTACTTTTTGCTCATAGTGGGTCCTTTCCACCGCATCAGTCACGTATTTCAATAAACTTAATGCCACATCAGTATATTTCTTCTTCCCCGCACCCGTAGATAAATCTAACTGCTCCTCATATTTTTCCAACAAGAAATCTACCGCTGGCACACACTTTGTCACCGCTTTTTGCCATAATTCTGGACTCTTTTGAATTAATTCATCCGGATCTTTAGCCTCGCCATAATCACTAACTACTGTCAGATTAATTCCTAAATCCCCCGCCATCATAATCGCTCGCTCCGTTGCCTCTATTCCAGCAGCATCCTTATCATAAGCTAATCTAATATCGCTAGTTAATTTAGATAGAATCTTTAAATGCTCATTCGTCATCGCCGTACCAGAAGTCGCCACTGCCTCTTTCACCCCCGCCTGATGCGACGATATTACATCCATATTCCCTTCCACAATCACACAAAAACCATTTTTCCGAATACTCTCCTTCGCCTGCGTTAAACCAAAAATAAATCGACTCTTATTAAATAATAAAGTTTCTGGTGTATTTAAATATTTTGGCTCACCGTCGCCTATCACTCGTGCCGTAAACCCAATCACATTCCCCACTGTATCCATAAATGGCACTGTCATTCTTCCCCGAAAAAGACTTCCACCATATTGATTAAGTAGCCCAGCATCCTCTAGTTCTTGCTTCGAAAAACCCTCTTTTTCCAACACCGCAACCAGAGCCTTAGCCACACTTGGCGCATAACCAATCCTAAATTCTTTTACCGTCTTCCTATCCAAATTGCGTTTATAAAACACATATTCGCAAACTTTTTTATTCTTCGCTAAACATAGTTGATAGTACCTACATGCCAACTCTAACGCTTCCCTAACCCTTGCTTTTCTTTTAGTAATTGTCCTATCCCCAGCCCGACTATATTTACTTAAATCCACCCCTGCTTGCACTGCCAGCTTTTCCAAAGCCTCTCGAAAAGTAACCCCCTCCACCTCCATTACAAAACTAAAAATATCGCCACCTTTATTCGCCGAAAAGTCATGCCAAATTCCCTTTTCTGGCGACACCATAAAGCTTGGCGTTTTATCTACCCCCCAAGGCGATCTACCTTTCAAGTTCCGTCCCGCACGCTTCAGTTCTATATACTGACCCACCACATCTTCTACCGCGAGACGCGCCCTAATCTCCTCCTTCGCGTCATTCATAACTCTAGTATACCACTAGTCGCCAATCTAAACTATTGCGTTCTCTCCGCTATTGCCACAAATTGCTCATAAATCGTCGTTAAATCACCCTGAGATTTAGTAAGTATTTCTTTAACTTTGTCGTCTCTTACATTTTTTAAAATCTGCGACTCCAGCGACAAAATTAATGACAACTCCAATCTCATCTCTCTAATATAAACCTGATCCAAAATACCATTCAGTTTACCATTCAATAAAGCCTCATCTAACTTCTTATAATGTTCCTCTTCTTCCGTTTTCAAACTCCCCCCCACCTTACCTCTCTCAAAATGATGTTCTTCATCTAAGTATGCATCTAAATCTCTTAGCGTGTCAGTTAGTGAGCCCGTCAAAGATAATCCAATAGACCGCAAATTCGTCGACTTTACACTCTTATTGTAATCACTCACAGCGGTAAGTAAATTTCCCATTCTCACATCTAGTCTTTTTAAGTCTTCCGTTGTATTGCCTTTTATTAAACCTATAATCACACCTATTACAAGCACCAAAACTAGTGCTCCGATTGCACTCAAAACAATTTTTACTATTTTAGAGCTTAAAGTCTCCACCCCTCCACTTGCTCTCGTCGGCTTAGCCTTATGCGAAATCTGATCTAAATAGTCCAATCCGTTCATGCTTTAATTATACCATAGCAAAATTTCACTAAAACTGTATAATTATTTTATGACACAAAATACTCCTAAATCCACTAATAAACCTAAACGTGGCTCTAGCTTCGCCAAAGAATTTAAAGAATTTATCGATCGCGGCAATGTCCTAGACTTAGCCGTCGGTGTCGCCGTAGGTGGTTCCTTTACTACCATCGTTACCTCTCTAGTTAATGACATTATTATGCCCCTCGCTAGCCTACTTGCCGGTGGTTTTGATTTTACCAAACTCTCTCTCACTATCCCCAATCTCTTCGGAGACGAAACTGCAGCAGTCATCACCTATGGCAATTTTATCCAAAATACTGTTAACTTCCTCTTAGTTGCTCTCTGTGTTTTCCTTCTCGTTCGTACCATCAACCGTATTCGTCGCCCCAAACCAACTACCACCAAACCCAAACCTAACGAACAAACTCTTCTCCTCCGCGAAATCCGCGATACTCTAAAAAAGCAAAAATAATTATTCAACCGTCAGATTATAACTTAATCTCACTAAGTCATTGATTTCATCGTCACCCAGTTGCCCGCTTAGCACTATTTCAATCCCGCCCCGACCAAAATACCGTGATTCCATCACCGACTCATACTGCGACCGCAACAGCTCAGATAATTCTCCATCAGTTCGCACCTCTATAGTTCCCTTCCTTACCACCAAAAACACCTTACCTCCCGGCACTCGAAAAACTCTCAAATCTTTCTCCACCCCCTCCTCCCACTCACCAATTCCACTTACTTGATGAAGGTTAAATACCATTGTAACTCCTCTATCGACCCCTGAATATCATCCAAAGCTCGATGCGCCTCTCTTTTAGTAAATCGCTTCCCTTTTGCCCCTTCAAAATATACCTTCCATGCTGACACATCTAGCATTCTATAATGCAATTTATCCGCCAAATTCGGCCATTCTCGATCAATAAACTTCCTATCTTGATGAATAGAGTTGCCAGCCAAAAACACTTCCTTGCCAAAATACTTCTCAATAAATACTAATAACTCCTTCTCTACCGCTCGACCAGACTTCCCTGTCGCATTCTGTTTAATTAGCATCTCCCGCGTTTCACTGTTCCGCTCCCAAAAAACTCCTACCATTCGCCGCTTCAGCAACCTCTCTGGCACTTTCACAATTGCCGTATAATTTGCTATTTGCTTTAATTCCCAATCCGTCGCAATCGCCGCCACCTCCAAAATCCGATCTTTCCTGGCATCCAGCCCCGTCATTTCTAAGTCCATCCAGAGTAGTCTAGCCTTTTTCATTACATTTCCTCTGGAATTTCAATTCCTAATAAATCTAAACCATGTGTCAAAACTTTCAAATACGCCGCCACTAACTTCCCTCGCTCACTCTCACATTCACTCCCCGCCACCTGTACTTGCTCATAAAATCGACTAAATTCCTGCGCCAACTCATATAAGTAATTACATAATCTGTGTGGTGCTTTTTCTCGAATCGCCAACGATAAAGTTTCTGTATAGTGAACAATTTTTTTCATCAACTCTCGCTCGAACTCATTCGGCACCCATTCACCACTTTTCTTACCAACCTTATCCAAAATCCGTTTCGCTCGCACTCCCGCATACTGTAAATACGGCCCTGAATTACCATTCATCGATACCGACTCTTTTATGTCAAAAATAATATCTCCACCCATCCTATATTTCAAGAAAGCATACTTCACCGCACCCATCACCACCTTTTCATCTACTACTTTAGTCTTGTACTCCTTACCTAGAGCCTTCCTTGTAATTCCTAATACTTCCACCGCTGATAAGAAATTACCCTCTCTAGAGCTCATCTTTTTATTACCTGGCAGCTTCACATTACCATGCGTTAAATGTATAGTTCTCTTAACCAACTCTGGCTCATACTCACTCACACTCGCCAACACCACTTTCATGTAATCCACAATGTCATTCCCCGTAATCACTATCGATTCATCAAAACGATAATCTTGCCATTTACTAAACAATAACCCCACATCCTTGGTCTCGTACGTCGGCAAACCTTCGTTATTAATAAACACTCTCGTATGTAGGCCCTTTTTCTCACCCTTATAGACTATTGCACCTTCGCTTTTCTCATAAACACCCTTATCCAGTTGTTTCTTTACAATCTCCAAACCCTTCCCCACCACTGCCGATTCTGGGTAATATTTATCAAACTTCACCCCAATCTGCGCATAAAAATCTTCAAAATACTCATAACTCCACTCTCTACCCTGCCAATAGACTTTCGCTAACTCCGAATCATGGTCATCCGCTTCCACTAACTTATAAATCTTCCAGTTCAACAGCGTAATATCACCCTTGGCCACTTCACTTTTTTCATATAACTTTGTACCTTCCACATAACAATCAGCCATAAAATCTGCTCGTTCTTCAGGGGCCAACTTCTTCATTTCAGCCTGACGCTTCTCCATTATATAAACCGTCTTCGCTACATGTAATCCCACATCACCCCCAAAATTCGCCCGAATTACCCTCGCCCCCGCAAATTCAATCATTCCTGCAATCGCATCACCCACTACCGATGTATACAAATGCCCCACATGTAACACCTTGAAAGGGTTTGGATCTGAAAATTCACAAATCACTGTTTTTCCAGAATATTCGCCCTGTGATATATTTTTCTCCAAATCACCCGCAAAATCCCCCATTTTCTGTATATAATATTCATCTGGTAGTTTAAAATTCAAAAACCCTGGTTTCGCCACCGACACCTCATACCCCTTCACCTTCTCCGCAATTTGCTCCGCAATCTTTAGCGGTGCAAGCCGCACTTGTCCCGCCAACTTCATCGCCACATTTGTAGCATAGTCTGCCCCCTCACCTTCCGGCGGCAACGTCACTTCTGGCTCTATCTTCACCTTAAAAGTTTGTTTAATAATCTGCTTTAATTGTTTTTTCAACTCTTCCATTTAATTTTGATTTTACCATCTTTCCCCCTCTATCACAAACCTTTAATTTATCGCAAGCTCTTCAAGAAGTTCATAAATAATGGATGTACCCGTAGCGGCCTAGATTTAAACTCTGGATGTCCTTGTGTCGCCACAAAAAACTTATGCTTTGGCGCCTCTACAAATTCCACAAAATTTCCCCGCTCTGACCAACCTGATACCTTCAAGCCTCCCTCCTCTATCTCTTCTAGAAAATCCTTGTTTACTTCATATGCACTATGATGTCTTTCTACTACTTGTTTTTCTCCATAAATTTCCGCCACCAATGACTCTTCCTCTAGGTTCACCACAAAATCCCCCAACCTCTCTGTCCCATCAGTTTCTTTTGGCCGACTTACTTTATAAACTACATTTTCTCTAATATTTTCCACAAACTCTTCACTAATCGCTCGCTTCAACCCCCCTCGCCGCGCCGCCGCCACCACCGCCACCGACAATCCCGCTGCAATTCCAAGATAGGGCTTGTTATTCTCCAAAGCATAATTAGCGATTTTAATCCTACCCTCCGCTCCATTAGTTCGATTACTATCTGGCATAATCAAGCCATGGACTGCCACTAAGTCTCTCTTGGTATATTTCTCTGGATCAATATAATTAATTTCAATATTCACTTCATTCCAGGCCGCCGCTGCCTTCAAAGCTTCGTTAATCGATAAGTGCATATCCGCACTTCCCTCATCCTTAGCCACCAACCCCACCCTTACAGTCTTACGATATTTTTTCGCTCTACATTCACTAAACTCCTGCCATTTCGACATATCTGGCTCTCGTCTATCCCCCAAAAATTCATTCAAAATATTCAACACTCCCGACTTCAAAACATTAAACGGCACATCATACACCGATTCAGTGTCTGGCAAATTCACTACTGCATTACTCGAAATCCCCGAAAACACCGCAATCTTTTCACAAATTTCTCTAGGCGCTGGTTTTTCTGTTCGCACACACACCACATCTGGAATAATCCCAAACCCCCTTAAATCCTTCAGTGCATTCTGTGCTGGTTTAGTCTTCAACTCCTTAGATGTATTAATCCACGGCACATAAACTACATTTATATATAAGCAATTTTTCCGTCCCACTCGATTGCCAAACAATCTAATCGCTTCCACAAAAGCCAAACTTTCGTAATCTCCCACCGTCCCACCAATCTCCACAATATGCACATCGCTCCCTCGACTACTACGCTCAATCCGCGCTTGCACCAAATCCGTAAAATGCGGCATTACCTGCACCGTCTTACCATTAAATCCCCCACCTCTTTCCCTATCTATCAATTCCTTATAAATCGACCCTGCAAGGGCTGTAGAATATTTATTAGTCTCTATATCCAAGAACCTTTCATAATGCCCCAAATCTAAATCCGTTACCGCCCCATCATGTGTCACAAAACGCTCCCCATGCTCCGTTGGGTCAATCCACCTCGCATCCACATTAAGGTACGGATCGCACTTCTGGATTGTCACATTATAGCCCTTGGCTTTAATAATCGCCCCTAAGCTCGCCGCTGTAATACCCTTGCCCACACCAGAAAGCACCCCGCCCGTCACAAAGATATATTTACATTGTTTGTTTTTCACTGTGTGGACCTCCTGTTCTCCCACACCTTACTTACCTCCCATTATAGCACAAACATTTTCATTGCCACCCTATTTTTTTGCAAATTTTATGATATAATTAGGAGTACTGGAAGTGTGGCCGAGTGGTTGAAGGCGCACGCTTGGAAAGCGTGTGAGCGGGCAACCGTTCCGGAGGTTCGAATCCTCTCGCTTCCGCCAGAAAATAAAATAATAACTCTCCAGAGTTATTATTTTGTTTTCCTAGCTGGAAAAGTAGAGGGTTCGAGCCCAAGGTTCGAATGGAGCAAAGCGCAGCTTTGCGACATCCACATCCTCTCGCTTCCGCCATCATAATAAAAAGAGGTCTTAAGTCTTTTTTTATTTCTTCGACCGACGCAAAGTTTTTGATTTACGCTTTTCAACCAGTGAATGTCCCGAAATAAATTCATAAACATTCGCCGCCCCAAAACCCAGCGCGAAAGCAAATAATAATTCTTCCAAAGGAATTCCCAACACAAAAATCCCCAGCAAATTATCCATCTGCCAATGTTCATAAAAAACTGGCGTAGTAAAAATTATCCTCAAAGCCGACAGCATCAAAAAAGCCAATATCATTATCATCAATCCTGACACCACCGAAACCTTAAACAAGTCATGTCGCACCAACGACACAGTCACACCAACCAATAACGGTGGTACAATATGTGCCCAAATTGAATTTAAATTTAATATCTCAACCAATATCACAAAACAAGCTACAGTTATAAACCCAAAAATCAATACAAACTGCTCCCGAGTTGGATGCGTCGGTTTCTTAGAATCAACTTTTCCCATCAAAAACTCCGCGACCTCCGTGCTAATCCCACCAAAAATAAAACCATATAAAAAATCTTCTAAATAAACCCCAGGAATAATATGAGATGGATGCCAATAATCGAATCTGGCATAAAAAAATTCTATTATCACAGCAGCCAAACCAAAAATCACCCCAAATAGCACCATATCTCTACGGTGATTACTTCTCAAAAACATCGCCAACCAAAGCGGCACACACAACAACACACCCAACAAGTAAAAATATTTTTCCATAAGCTTATTGTAACATGCTTTCAAGATAAACCTTATGGCAAAGCAAGATTATTTAGAAAACCTCCCTCCATTCAAAAACCACCCTCCTCGGGTGGTCTTTGATTCCCTCACACTGATTTACTCAGCAATATCGATTTTATGTGAATCGTCAGTCTCAGGCTTCTTTGGAACCTTCACTTTCAAGATTCCCTCTTTCAATTCCGCTTTCGCTTTCTTTAAATCAGCATCGACTAAGCGCATCCTTCGCGCCATCGAACCCACACGACGTTCTTTGTGAATATACCCCGCCTTCTCTTCGTCAATTTCCTCCTTAGAATTCACATAGATACATAGCTCATCCCCCTCAGTCGCCAAATCAATATCCTTCTTTTTAATCCCTGGCAACTCGGCCTCAATCAGATATTCCTTATCAGTTTCTTGGACGTCAATCCTAAAGGTGTTCCTTTGTAGACCGCGACTCAGTGGCCAGCCGTCACCAAAGAAATCATCGAGTATATTGTCGTAAAAATTATTATTAAACCATACTCCACGTGGTGTTCTTTTGTTTCTGTTAAATGGTGTTAGTCCTGACATACTTTTTCCTTCCTTTCGTTATTAATTCTTACTAGCACTCTACGTCAACGAGTGCTAATTCTATTGTAACTGTCTTTTTTTGCTTTGTCAAATCCCAAATTAAATATCCTAAAACCAAATCCCTCCAAGCTTCATTAAAAACCCTCCAACTATGCTATAATTTTAAAGATGCAAGAAGATATTGTAATTGAGCTGAAAAATCTCACTAAGCGCTACGGCTATGGCGATACTGAATCTTTCGCCCTGAAAGACTTCGATCTCACCGTCAAACGTGGCGAATTTATTATGATTATGGGGCCTTCTGGCTGTGGTAAAACCACTCTCCTCAACATTATCGGTCTCTTAGATAAGTCTACCTCAGGTAACTACTACCTTAACGGTCAAGCCGTAGAGCGCATCTCCTCTCGCGCCCAAGCCAAACTGCGTGCCAAAAAAATTGGCTTTATCTTTCAGAATTTCAATCTCATCTCTACTCTTCCAGTGATTGAAAACGTCGCCCTACCCTTAGTTTATACTGGCTACTCTAAACTCCACCGTCTCAAGCAGGCCTCCTCCACTCTCGGGCGCTTCCACCTTCAAGAACGCGAATACTACATGCCCTGCCAACTCTCTGGCGGTCAACAACAGCGCGTAGCCATTGCGCGCGCCATCGTGGCTGAACCAGAAATCATCCTCGCCGACGAACCCACCGGCAATCTCGATTCCCGCTCTTCTCATATTGTGATGGAAGAACTCCGTAACATTCACGCTGAGGGCAATACCATTATTATGGTCACTCATAACCCCGCCCTCACCACCTACGCCACTCGCGTTATTCATATGCTGGACGGCCATATTGATACTGATATTAAAAAGGTTGCTGATCACGACCTCCCCCAGCCTATCTCTATCCGCTTTACTAAAAGACCCCTCAACGCGACTCAAAAACCCGTACCTACCACCCCCACCACTCCTCCATCACCCCTTAAAAAATCTAACGAAGCGCAGAGCAAAACTCCGACAGTTAACATCATTAAAACCACTCCTGATACCGCCAAAAAGCTCGAAATTAGCACGGAAGAGCCCGAACCCAAAAAAGACCCTGAAACCCCGCCCACTGCTACAAAATCAAAGTCCGATAAACCATCCACCCCTAAGAAGGCATCAAAAACTCCATCTTCCGCTAAAAAATCTAAATCCCAAAAAGCCACCGAAAAATCCTCAAAAAAATCCTCCAAAACTCAAAAAACTACCAAAGCCTCAAAAAAGAAAGGTAAAAAATAATGTCCCTCCTACTTGTCACTCACTACCAACTCGCCAAAACTTCTCTCCGTCAAAATCGCACCCGTTCCTTTCTTACCTGCCTCGGTATTTCTATTGGTATCGCCAGCATTATTCTCATTCTTTCCTTCACTGGTAGTATTAAAAATCTCGTTGCCGACCAAATCAAAAACGTCGGCGCTGACCTCATCGTCATTCGCCCCACCACTCATAAAGACCCCGTTACTAACATCGTAGAAAATCTTGCCTCATCTAATCAATACCTTAAAAGCAATCTCACTTTAAAAGATGTCGAGGCTATCAAAGAGCTCCCCAACATCGCCGCTGTCGCCCCCATCGCCGTTGCCACCAATACCATCACATCTGGAGATAATTCCGTTCAATCTGCCACCGTTCTCGGCACCAATCCCGACTTTGCCACTATTCAAACTCTTCCCTTGCAAGCTGGCTCTTTCTTTGCTTCAAATTTCCAAAAAAATACCGCTGTCATTGGCCACAATCTTTCACTCACACTTTTCAACACCCCAGAATCCGCTGGTAAAACCTTTAATCTCTTCGGCGAACGCTTTGCTATTGTCGGCGTTTTAGCCAAAACTGAAGACCCCGTCAATTTTAACAATGTAGACCTAGATAACGCCATGATCGTCAACGCCGACTTCCTCTCCGAAATTAGCTCCAATCTCCAAATCCAACAAATTAATGTTAAAGTTACCACCACTAATGCCGTAGCGGACACCGTCGAAACTATCACTTCCACCCTTCAAGCCGAAAAATCCGGTGACAGTAACTTCTCCGTCCTCGCCGGCGAAAACATCACCCACCCAGCCAATTCCCTCTTCTCCATTATGACCAACATCCTGACGTTAGTTGCTGGTGTTTCCCTAATTGTCGGTGGCATCGGCGTCATGAATATCATGCTCGTTTCTGTCTCCGAACGCACTCACGAAATCGGCATCCGTAAAGCCGTTGGCGCCTCCAGTAGTCAAATCCTTCTCCAATTCCTCTTCGAGGCTCTCATCCTCTCACTTCTCGGTGGCTTTTTCGGCCTGATTCTCGCCTACATCATCGCTTTCTTTATTTCCACCATCTCTCCATTCGCGCCCTTCATTAGTCTAGAAATTCTCCTGGTCACTATTGGCACCAGCCTACTCGTCGGTGTCTTCTTCGGTCTTTATCCAGCCCTCAAAGCCGCGCACAAAAACCCCATTGATTCCCTCAAATATTATCGTTAAAGGAGTTGTTATGAACCTCTACGTCATCCGTCACGGTCAAACTGATTGGAATATCAAAAAACGCTTCCAGGGCCATTCTGATATTCCTCTAAATGCCACCGGTATCAAACAGGCTCAAGCCGCCAAAGAACAATTAAGAAACATCCCTTTCGACCTCTGTATTGCCTCTCCCCTGCAGCGCGCTGCCCAGACTGCTGAAATTATCTGCTCCGACCGCTGCCCCATTATTTATAATCATCTTCTAGTTGAACGTAATTTCGGCCAACTCGAAGGCACTATTGCCAATCAAAAAATCATCTTATCTATCTGGGCCTCCGATACAGTTTATCAAGACCCTAATTTTGAAACTTTAGAACAAATGGTGGGCCGCGCTCAAAAATTCCTACAATTCCTTCAAACCCTCACTGCCAAAACTGTACTCGTCGCCAGCCACGGTGGTTTTTTAAAAGCTCTTCACTTCACCATTACTGGCCACGATGAAGATACCGACTTCACCAGCTGGCGCTTGGATAATTGTCAAACTCATCACTATCAGCTTCATCAATCATGAAAATTCTCGGCATTGAAACTTCCTGTGACGAGACTGCCGCCGCTATTGTCGAAAACGGCCAAACTATTCTTAGCAACACAGTCGTCTCCCAAATTGATATTTTTGCTGCTTACGGTGGCGTAATTCCCGAAATCGCCGCCCGCTCTCACCTAGAAACCATTTTACCCGTTATTGATAAAGCGCTAAAAGACTCTGAGTACACCTGGAGCGACCTAGACGCCATTGCCGTCACTCATACCCCTGGATTACTAGGCTCTCTACTTGTTGGCACTCTCACCGCACGCACTCTTGCCATCTTACATCAAAAACCCCTCTACCCCATTCACCATCTCAAATCTCACATCTATGCTAACTGGCTCGAGGCTCAAAACCCACCCATCTTCCCTCTTCTCGCCCTAGTGATTTCCGGTGGCCACACCCAAATTATCTATATGCACAAACACCATGATTTCCAAATCATTGGCACCACTCTAGATGATGCAGTCGGCGAATGCTTTGACAAGGTCGCCAAAATTCTCGGCCTCCCCTACCCTGGCGGACCCGCCATCGCCGAAGCTGCTAAGTCCGGCAACCCCACCAAATACCCTCTCCCCCACCCCCAAGTCACAAACCTTGATTTTTCCTTTTCCGGCCTCAAAACTGCCGTGCTCCGCGCCGTCCAGACCGAACTCGGCCTCCCCATCTCTCACCCCAGCACCGACCTCAAAAACCATCTCACTCCCACTCAGGTTGCCGATTTTGCCGCCTCTTTCCAGTCCACCGCTGTAAATATTTTACTCGCCAAACTTTCCACCGCTCTCGAAGCCCATCCCAATACCAAATCTCTCGTCTTCGCCGGTGGCGTCGCCGCCAATCAGCTACTCCGCCAACAAACCAACAAAACTTTCCAAGACAAACTACCCATCTTCTTCCCCGACCCCAGTCTCTCCGGCGACAACGCCGCCATGGTCGCCGCTGCCGCTTTCTACGAAATAAAATCTGGCATTACCCCCACCGACCCCTACCGCCTCAATATTTCCCCTCGCTCCGTGATTTCCTAAACCTACCGCGCAAAACAACTCCCATCATTACACTTATCCCTACAAATATATGTAGTGAATATACTGGGATCACAGATATCATAGTTTGCTTATTCTGGGCGCCAGCCCGTGGGGTCAAATTTTCCCTACCTTCCTGACCTGCCTGACCTCCCGCTAAATATGTATAGTTGCTACTACCACTAATCATCCCTCCACTCAAGCCCCGCATCGTCACTGGTACCGCACCAGCTTCATGTGCCGGCACCTTCACTCGAATCCTATTCGCATCCAAAATCTCAAAATCCGTCGCCTCTACATCGCCGAAGAAAACCTGGGTCACTTGCGGTAAATCCTTGGCTAACCCAGAAAACCGATCTACCATTTCAGTAGGATTAGCTATAAACTCATCTGTAATATTCCCAATACCCAACATACTCCAATCAGCCATGTTTAAACCCCATATAAACACCTTACCGGTCTCAGTTAAAGCCGCAGCTCTTACCCAATTACCACCCCAGTTACCTTTTTCTAAGTAATCTATCGTTTTGATTTTCTCGCCACTAAACTGGGTTGTCATATCAGTAGGCGTAGTAATATAATCATTAACCGTATCTCCCGTACCCAATATGCCAAACTTATTATACCCCCACGCAAACACCTTGCCAGACTCAGAAACGGCATAAGTTATTTGTAAATCTGAAGAATCTATAAACTCTATCTTTTCCCCACCAAATTGAGCAGTCATATCAGTAGGCTCTGTAATTAAATCGTCAATAGTATTCCCAGCTCCAAGAAGACCAAATTCATTATCTCCCCACGCAAACACCTTGCCAGATTCAGAAACGGCGTGAACTCTTTGAGTTAAAGAACTCACGGCAATCTGTTTAATTCTTTCATCCCCAAATCGTTCCGTCATGTCAGTGGGTGTGCTGATAAACTCATCCGCAATATTTCCTGTCCCTAGAATTCCCTCTGAATTATGCCCCCATGCAAACACCTTGCCAGACTCGGTCAAGGCAAATGTAGTACCTGGTCCACCGAATATTTCCGTAACCGTCTCACTACCAAACTGAGTCGTCATATCAGTAGGTGTGCTAACATAAAAATCGCCAGCATCCCCTATGCCCAACATACCAAAACCATTCAACCCCCAAGTAAATATCTTACCAGACTCAGTCATCACATAAGTTGCATCTGGGCTTGCAAACACCTGTTTAATTCTTTCACCCCCAAACTGCCCTGTCATATCAGTAGGTGTATCAATATAAATATCTTCGCTATTACCAATACCCAATGCGCCAAGAATCACCCCTTCCAATACATAAGGGAACGCATTACTTCCCCATGTTAATAGCTTACCAGACTCAGTCAGGGCATAGACTCTACCTTGCTCACCAACTCCAGTTGCAAAACTTGCAATCACTTCTCCAGCAAAATCATCTGTTATATCTAGTGGCGTAGTGATAAATTCATCACTAGTCTTTTTAGTCAAAATAGACTCATTATTAAGCCCCCACGCAAACACCTTACCAGCTTCAGTTAAAGCATAATTCCCAGCAGCTCCAATATTCACCACTTGTTTAACTCTCTCGTCCCGCAAAAACTCCGTACCCGTAATAATTATCTCTTCCCCACCAGTCGTCGGTCCACTCACGCTAGAAAGCTCATCAAGTGATACGGCCAAAGCCAATTGATTGGTATTAAAAGCCGTTGAGGCACCGACCAGCGATAAAAAGCCCGCCAAAGCCAAAAAGCCAAACTTAACCCTCAATCGTTTAAATTTTAGCTTTCTCGCCACGAAAACCACTCCTTAATCTTTCTAGTTTCAATACTTATTATACACATAAGCGGAATAAGCGTCAAAACTGTTTTATCAAACACCCTCCCTCTTGCATTTTTATCAAAAATATGCTAAATTAAGAACACGGCATAGTTCCCTGTTGCTTAACTATGCTTCAAGTCACACCTACTCACAGGTGAAGCAAGCTCTTTTCAAGGCAGTGGTCACGATTGGTGAATGAGTCAGCGCCGCAATTCCGGAAACACCGGGAACAAGACAGTTTTTCCGCTTCATAACACAATCCTCCGTGTTATCGGCTACAGTTACTCTAGATCGCTTTAACAGCGTCCTTTTAGTCTTTTTCATTTTTTCAAAACTCTAGCTTTTTCGCTCCTAAATCTGTACTTAACTCCCTAAAATATTCTTTTTTTCATCATCAATTAGCCGTGTCCACCGCCTTCTTAGACAACAATCGGTTGTCGGGGGCCCTATTTATAGGGCCCCTTTTCCTTTTCCACAACCCCTGTTCAGACCTGTGGAGAACTCTGTGGAAAACTCCCCAAAACTCTTATGTTATAATCACCTTATGACCGCTCCCTTTCAGCAGACCAAAGCTTGGCAAAAATTTCTCCAAGCCACTGGCGAAACTGTCTTTTTCCAGCAAACCCCCAAATTCACCTACCTCGCCATTAAAAAATCTACTCCCCTAGGAAGCTACCTTTATCTCCCCTACGGCCCCTATACCCCACCCAAAACTCCGCCTAAAATCGCCTACCAAGCCCTGAAAACCCTCGCACGCCAAGAAAAGGCTTTTTTTATTCGTGTTGAACCCACTAATCTTACCCACCTCAAAACCCTCAAACACCTCCGCGCCCACAAAACCAAAGACTTAAACCCCAAAGACACTTGGCTGCTTGACCTCACCCCTGACACCGACCTTCTTATTAAAAATTTCTCTCAAGGCACCCGCACCTGTTATCATAATATCAAAAAGCGCGGCCTCTCTATTACCACCTCCAAAAACCCCGCCGACATTAAGCATCTCGTCAACCTCCAACGCCCCCTCGCCAAAATCAAAAAAATCACTCTCTTTTCCGCTGATTATCTCAAAACTCAGCTCGCCCAAGACTTCACCACTCTTTACCTCGCTCACTACCACAAAACCCCTGATTACACCCCTGATCCCGAACCCAAAAACGGCGAAGTCATCGCCGCCGCTATGTTTTTCGACCACCACAATACTCGCTACTACATGCAATCCGCCTCTAATATGCACTACAAACAACTTCCCGCCACCGTCGCCATCCTCACCAGCGCTATCTTTGACGCCAAGTCAAAAGGTCTCAAAAACTTCAATTTCTGGGGTATCGCCCCTGAAAACGCCCCCAAAAACCACCCCTGGGCCGGCTTCACCGCCTTCAAAAAATCCTTCGGTGGCCACCCCGTCTCTTATTGCGGCACCTGGGATATCATCTTAAATCGCCCCAAATATTTTTTCTACTCCATCCTTCGCGCCATCAATCTTCGCCTCCGCAAAATCCGCGCCAGCTCCTAATGCCCCAACACCACCTAAATCTCACTTAATTCCCCAATTTCCACCTACTGTTCCGATTTTTTATCAAATTTTTTCAAATTAAATAATGGCTCTTTTCCCTCATCCATAATCGCCTGCGCCTTTTTTAATAATTTTTTCAGCGCTACCTCTGAGTTCGCCGATCCCACATGCTCCGTCCGCACCACTCTCCCCTGTTCCTTCCAGCACACCTGCACCCCCGTCGCGCCCGATCCCGTTTTAAATTTTCTAATAAACGCCATATCTCGATTCTATCACACTCCCACGCCCCTATTCCGCTCATGCTTTTCCACAATTTACATCCTCCCCTACCTATCCTTTACCTGTATATTAGCAACCGCTTGACTTAGCATCCCGCTTGCGCTAAACTAGAATCAACAATTACCGCGAGTGGGCCGTAATTGGGAAGCAACCAGGAGCTTTATCTCTGGTATAATGGTTATGCAATAATTTCTCTAGATTGTCAACCGAAAAATAACATAACCATTATTCAGGCAAAATATTTCACGTGTTCCAAAAACACTATCTTTTTGCATTTCACAACTTCCCCTATCTTGACTTCCTACGCAAAGTATGCTACAATAATATTATGTCTCATGGGGGAAATTACCCATGTGCACCTTCAAAATAAGTAGTTACTCACAAGATGAGATTTTACTCCTGAGCACCAAAACCTCAATCAGGGATAAAACCTCATCTTGTGTGGAAGATAGATCACACCAGTTGCGGAAATTACAGAATTAGGAGGAAGACAAATGCTCACTTATAAAATAGGGTGGCTAAAAATTATAGTCACAGGTCTTGAAGAATGGAATATGGAAATTCAAAGAGCAGTTTTCGATCCGGATGGAATTAGAATTCATTTTCATGGAGATAGTCCAGCAAAACTTAGATTCATAGCGGCCAGACCTAACGGAAAGTTCCCTAATATTTTAAACGTCCCAAGTAGCAAAGAGTTTTTTATCCGAACTCGTGGCACCGCCACTCGTAAAGGAGCGAAAATCGAGGTGTCTTGTGAGCCCGAAAAAAACAAAAGCTTTATCCGCTACAACCATCAGAAGAATATCGTTATTCAAGTTTCCGGCGAACTATTACCCCTACCAGAAAGAAGCCCACTCCATAAAAACAGTTTAAATTTAGCCGATATCGAAACCGGTAAAACAGTTTATCGTTACAACATTAAGGGACAACTTTTTAATAATAGCTCAGCTGTGATCACCAATCTTTACCCTGAACGCCAAATGATGAGAGTCGTAATAATCAGCAAACATACTCGCGATTTTGCCTTCCATACCTGGCCTCTCGCCGATATAGGAGTCATCCCACATAAAAAAGGTGATCATGAATTTTGGGATCCTGAAAACTTCATCCTAGCAACAAGACTAGACGATTAATACAGTGACCTATCTACTTATTATCCCCAACCACACCCTAGTTGGGGATTTTTCATGCCCCGACCCCTGTTACTCCCCACCCCTTATCCACCCCTGTTAACCAAAACCCCGCCACAAACAACCCACCACAAACACCCCCACCCCCTACTTAATCACCTCTAACTCTCGCTTCAACTTCGCAATCAACATCTCTTTCTCTTCAATCTGCTCTCTAGTCTCTTTCACCAATTTTGCCGGTGCCTTCTCCACATATCGCGGATTCATCATCCGCGCGTTCAACAAATTCAACTCCTTACCCACCGCCAAAATTCGTTCCACCAAGGCATCCTTATAAGATACCACCACCTCTTCTGGTACATCTAAATACACCTCTCGATTTGGCAATGCCAACCGAATCCCTCTCGGCTGCCCCTCCGAAGAATACACCTTCACTCGCGCTAACTGAATAATCAATTCCGCATTATCTGCCACCAGGGAATCATTACCATAAATTACATCCCATCGCTCATTTCCAGGTATCGCCGATAAAGTCGCTCTTACCCCTGTCACGACCGCCATCAACTGCTCAAAATTCTCCGCCGAAATCTCATCAAATTCCAACTCTTCCGGCCACTTTTCATTAATCAACATCCCCTCTGTAAACGACAGATTCTGCCAAATCGCCTCTGTCACAAAAGGCGCAAACGGATGCAGCATCACCAGTAACATCTTAAAAGTCTTCCGAATCAGCGCCACATTACCATGTAACTTCTGACTTTCCAAAAACCAATCCGCATATTTATCCCAAATCGTCGTATAAATCACCTCTACCGCCTCGGAAAATCGATATTCCTTCATACTAGATTCAATTCTTTCCCGACAACGATTCAACTCCCGACAAATCCAGTCTTCACCCATATTATCCGTCTCATGCTCCGCCTCTAAGTCCTCCGCTGTCGCCCCATCAACCACCCCCTGTACATATCTTGAAATATTCCATAACTTATTACACAAATTCCGCCCTGCCACCACCGTCGCCTCTGAAAAAGCCTGGTTCATCCCCGCCGAACGACCCCTTAAAATCCCCAACCTAAACGCATCCGAACCATGTTTTGCCACCAACATCATCGGATTAATCACATTTCCCTTAGATTTACTCATCTTCTTGCCGTGCTCATCTAGCACCAACCCATGTAAATACACCTCTCGAAAGGGAACTTCACCTGTCACATACACCCCCATCATAATCATCCGCGCCACCCATGCAAACAAGATGTCCACCCCTGTCTCCATCACGTTTAACGGATAATAAGGGTTCTCTACACTCTCCTGCCAATTCGTACACACAATTGGCCAATGCGCCGACGAAAACCAAGTATCAAAAGTATCATTATCTCGCTGATAGCGCACTCCCCCCACCTCTATCTCTGGTAAATTCACTCTTCGATCAAAAATCCAATCTGGCGCCTCTGGTGCATCCTCTACTACCTTTCTAAACATCGGTATCGCAATCCCCCACGGAATCTGTCGCGAAATATTCCAGTCCTTCAACCCCTTTAAGTAATTAATCAAAACCTGTTTCTTGCTCTCTGGGAAGAACTTAATCTCATCTTTCTCTAGACGCTCAATCGCCAGCTTCGCTAACTTCTCCACGTCTATAAACCACTGCTCCTTCAGCATCGGCTCAATCACTGTCCCGCACTTATAACAATGCGCCACCGCATGCTGAATCTCTTTCTCGCCTACCAACAACCCCTCTTTTTTCAACCTCTTTAGCACCTCTTTTCGGCATTCCAGCACACTCATCCCCTCAAATTCCGCCCCTGCCGCGCTATTCATTTTCCCATCTTCACCAATCACCGCAATCCTCGGCAACTGATGTCGCTCCGCCACCTCAAAATCACCAAAATCATGTGCCGGCGTAATCTTCACCACCCCTGTACCATAATCCATCTCAGCATACTCATCCGCAATTACCGGAATCTCCCTATCTGTCAACGGCAACTTCACCTTTCGCCCCAGTAGGGAACGATACCGCTTATCTTTCGGGTTCACCGCCACCGCCACATCACCTAGCATCGTCTCTGGTCGCGTGGTCGACACCACAATTTCACCCCCCTCATACGGATAAGCTATCTCCCACAAAGTACCCTCTTCATCCTTATACACCACCTCTATATCCGCAAACGCCGTCTGATGCTTGGTGCAAAAATTCACCAACTTCTCACCCCTGTAAATCATCCCATCCTGCCACATTTTTTCAAAAGTCTTATACACCAAATCAATTACATTCTCATCTAGAGTAAAGGTCAAATCCTGCCACGAAGCGCTCGCCCCCAACGCCCGCACCTGCACTTCCATATTTCCCCTCTGTTCTTGCACAAATCGCCACACCCCAGCATACAACTCATCTCTAGTAAACTCAAACCGCGACCGCCCCTGTTTCTCTAATTCCTTCTCATACACCACCCAGGTCTCAAAACCCGCATGATCCGCCCCTGGTATATACCAAGTTGATTTACCCCTCAACCGATAATAGCGCGCCAAACTATCCTCTAATGCAATCGTCAAGCCATGCCCAATATGTAAATCCCCATTCGCATTCGGGGGTGGCATCACCAGGGAATAGGCCTCATCTGTATGCACCTCTTTGCTATCATATTGAATAATTCTTGGCCGAAACGCCCCACTCGCTTCCCAAGCCGCATAAATATCCGTTTCAAACTCCCCCGGTTCATAAGTACTCGTGAATTTCATACTTTTATCATACCATAAATTACGCTTACCATTAGCAGTTTCACCCGCAAAGCCCATAAAGCCCCACAAAAACCCCAAGCCCAAAAAAACAAAAAAGACCACACAGGTCTCTCTTATCTAATCTTGGCTGAGCCGGTAGGATTCGAACCTACGCATACTGGGACCAAAACCCAGTGCCTTACCACTTGGCTACGGCTCATTAACCCCGCTATTTTACCACTTTATTCACACTTTGGCTAGCCCGCATCAATTTCCGCTCTACTGTCTCGGTTAACCACCTAATCGGCCCTAAATATCGCTCCAGTTTATCAAGCTGTAGCTCCTCCTCACCCCACGCCAATAGCACCCCTATCACTCCATGCGTATAAATTTGCACCAAATCCCGTATCAACACCTCATCACATTCCAGCCATTCTTGATGAAATCTCTCCTTCATCTCCTCAATCATCTCTATTAGCACCCCCACATTTTTCCGCCTCATCTCCACCAAGAAAAACTCCCGATTCTGATAAATAAACACCAGCGTCTGGCCCCATATTCCTCGCCCATTCGGCTTCTTCAGCTCCCTTAATAACCTCCTATAATCCGCCTTAATTGCCCTACTTTTCTGCCTCATCATACCATCAATACCCCTATAATGCCGATAAAAAGTCGCCCTGGACACCCCCGCTTTCCGACAAATCTGCGCCACCCGCACGCTTAAAGTCCAAATTCGCCTCTCTATAATTTTCCTTAACGCCCGTGCCAACTTCTTTTCTGTCTTATGATGACGCCTATTTTTCCACCACCGCATCTTGCCCCCAATTATATGCTAAAATAAATTTATGCTTAGTAAACTCAAAAGCCTACCTCTCTATAATCGCGCTGTTCTCCCCTATCATTTCATAAAATCTTGGCTCGCCAGATTAATTTATGGTTTTCCTAGCCGAAAACTCCGCGTCATCGCTGTTACCGGCACCAATGGCAAAACCAGCACTTGCTTCATCATCTGGCAAATGCTCCGTACCGCTGGTTTCAAAACTGGCCTCATGACTACTGTTGCCTGGGGTACCGAGCAACTTCACCCCCAATACGAACACATGACCACCGTAGATGCCTTCACTCTTAACCGCCGCATTCGCACTATCGCTGACTCTGGCGCCGAATTCCTTGTCCTAGAAGTCACCTCACACGCCATCGCTCAATTCCGCACTCTCGGCATCCCTATTGAAATCGCTGTCTTTACCAACCTCACTCACGACCATCTCGACTATCACCGCACTTTTGCTAATTATCGCGCCACTAAATGCCGACTTTTCAAACAAGCCGACTTCAATGTTATCAATGCCGACGACCCCTCTGCCTCTTGGTTTAAGCGCGCCAGCTCCTCCCACATCACCTACGGTATCAAGCAGGGAACTGTCCGCGCCACCAACATTAAGCTCTCCACCTCTGGTGTCACCTACAATTACCAAAACACCAACTTCAAACTCCACCTCCCCGGCGAATTCAATATCTACAACTCGCTTGCCGCCATCTGTGTCGGCGAAAAACTCGGATTAGCTAAACAAACCATCCAACAGGGCTTTCTCGATCTCGACGCCATAGAGGGTCGCATGAACCGTCTCGATTGCGGTCAACCCTTTGAAGTAATTGTTGATTATGCTCACACCCCAGATGCCATCCAAAAAGTCTTCGATTCCGTCAAAAACCACTCTGGTCGCATCATCTCTGTTCACGGGGGCGCCGGTCGCCGTGATGAGTCCACTCGAGCCACCCGCGGCCAAATTCTCGCCCAACACAGTGACGTCGTCATTATCACCGAAGACGACTCTCGCGATGAAAACCCCGAAAAAATCGCCGCTGAATTTGTTAAAGGCGCCGAGTCCGCCGGTAAAACTCTAAGCCAAGACCTTTTCGTTGTCCTCGACCGTCAAAAAGCTATCGCTAAAGCCCTCCAGACCGCCCACAAGGGCGATTTGGTGCTTATCCTTGGCAAAGGCCACGAAAAGACCATTTTGCGCGCAGACGGCCCTCACGACTTCGAAGACCTCATCGTCACCCAAAAACTCCTTAAACAATTAGTCAAAAAATCTCAAAAACACCCCAAACGCCAATAACCAGCCCCCCTCAAAAGCCTCTATTCCCCCTAAATATCCTCTGGCTCGTAACTCGCAATCCCCTCTGCAATATCCTCTGTAGAAATCTTCAACGCCGAAGCAATTGCTGCCGCCGCTGCCATATAAGACACCGCTGTCTCACCCGTCACATAAGTTGCCACCGTCCACCGCAGTGACCCATACGACAAAGTCGCCTCCGCCCCCTTCTTATAAAGTTGTGAGCTTTCAATCCGTAACGTCGCATCCCTATTCGCCCCATAAGTCAAGGTATCAAAACTCCCCTTAAATTCCTCAAATGCCTCATAGTTCGTATCATCACGATTCAATACCACTATCTCTGGGTTCATATCAAATAAAGTCTTCTCATCACAGACAAACTCCTCCGCTGTCGGCGCACCTAGAGTAGCCGGCACAAAATTCGTCATCGCCGCCACATAGACTGGCAGCCCAAAGAACACATTATCTCTCAACGAATCCGCCGGCGCCGTCACCACCACATGCGACGCTCCCGCCCGCCATGCATCTGAAAAGAACTTATGTAATACTCCTACCCTAAAAGCCTTCTCCGAAGCCAGCACCGCCACATGATGACCCGCCGCCTTCAAAATCCCATGCACATAATGCGCTACTTCTACCTTCCCTGTAGTACCAGTAATGCAAATCAACCTCATATCCTTAACCGGATTACCATAATACGCACTTAGCAACTTAACCTTAGTTTTTTGAACTTTCGTCTTTAAATTTTTGATTTTATCATTTTTTTGCTTAGAGGTGGGTGGTGCTTTCTTTTTCATATCTTTATTATACTACATTTCGAGAGGATATGCTATAATACATCTGTCACGTTTATCGTGATGCTCATTTCATTTCTAGGTGGATGTTTTTAAAGCGGAGCAATCCGCGAAAACGTCCACATTTGTGCCCGTAGCTCAGCTTGGATAGAGCGTTAGATTGCGGATCTAAAGGTCGTAGGTTCAAATCCTGCCGGGCATACCAATCATCAAATCAGCATGAAAAAACGGCGCCTT
>JGI24711J26586_10000418_pt1 | contig 32819 bp, 23 predicted proteins | sample BioPla3DNA1_FD_26586 | JGI IMG/M metagenome (IMG submission 26586)
GAGACAAGGATATATGTTGCCCTTATTATGGGTTACTTTCTTCTGTATCACCCAGGTAGTTGATGCACAGGTTGAGGTGGGACAAGAGTACCCCGACTGGAGTGCCGGCTACCTGGATATCCATCATATCAGTACCGGCAAAGGGGAGTGCGTGCTCGCCATCTTGCCTGATGGAACCACGATGATGATTGACGCCGGTGAAACCGGCACGGACAAGCGTAACTTTAAACCGGATGGCAGCAGAAGCTCCGGTGAGTGGATATCCCGTTATATACATCGCATGCTACGCCCGTTACCCGAGCAGCGGTTAGACTACATCCTCCTCACGCACTTTCACGATGACCACATGGGTAACGTGGAGCTCAGCGATAAAAGGTCTGAGAAGGGCGATTTTATCCTTACCGGTGTTACCGAGGTGGGTGAACTGATCCCGTTTGGGAAGATCGTGGATCGCGACTGGCCCGATTACAACTACCCGAAACCGCTTTCCGATGATCCAACCGTGGCGAACTACATCCGTTTTGTTACCTGGCACGTGGCAAACAGCGGTACGGTAGCCGAACGGTTTCAAGTCGGCTCCAACCAGCAGTTTAAGCTTTTAAAGCAGCCGGAGCGATACCCCGGGTTCGTGATCCGAAACATTGCCGCCAACGGCCAGGTCTGGACAGGCAGGCACGACAATACCCGTGCTCATTTCCCACCGCTCGATCAATTGGCGGAAGAGGAGTATCCCGGAGAAAACGCGTGCAGCGCTGCCATACGGATATCTTATGGCAAGTTCGATTACTTTAACGGTGGGGATCTGGTGCATGACTACTCGCCGGGCACCTGGAGGGACATTGAAACGCCGATAGGCATGGCCACCGGCAACGTGGATGTGTGCGAGGTGAACCACCATGCCAAGGATGCCATGGGGGCAGGATTCATCCAGGCCACGCAACCCCGCGTATTCGTGATACAGGGATTTGCCTTGAGTCACCCGGACGCCACCGCGCTCCGCAATATGCTGTCGCGATATATCTATACGGGCGACAGGGATATCTTCACCACCCACCTTTTTGATGTCAACCGGGTTGTCTTGGGTGAAAGGTTGGTCGGTCAAATGAAAAGTACACAGGGACATATCGTTATCAGGGTTCATCCCGGTGGAGATAGTTACCACGTTTTGATCTTGGACGATACTACGGAAAGTTTCATTATCAAAGAGGTACATGGTCCCTACGAAAGCAATTAAATAATGGTTAAACCTCTAATTTCCACGCCATACGCATGAGTATTTCTCCAGGTATACACTTAAGAATCACGCTGCTATTACTGTCGATAATCTGTCCAGGCATACTGTTAGCGCAGGTCAAAGTGGGGGAACCCCTTCCCCCATGGTCTGAGGGCTACCTGGATATGCACCACATCAATACCGGTAGAGGGGAGTGTCTGTTCGCCACCCTTCCCGATGGAACCACCTTGGTGGTGGATGCCGGTGAGGTGGTACCTTCGCCTCGTGTAACGCCCGCCCGTCCCGATGAAAGTAAAAGCGCGGGAGAGTGGATTAGCCGTTACATCCAGCGTGCGATAGAACCACTACCCCGAAAAGAGATCGATTATATCTTCTTGACCCATTTTCACGATGACCATATGGGGGAGGTGCGGCTTGCTCGTGAAAAGTCGGAGAAAGGTGATTACCTGCTCACGGGGATTACCGAGGTGGGCGACAGGATCCCGTTCAGGAAAATCGTGGATCGCGGCTGGCCTGAGTACAACTACCCGAAGCCGATGTCCAGCGATCCGAACATGGCAAACTACATCCGGTTTGTTGAATGCCATGTTGCCAACGGTGCCACGGCCGAGCAGTTTGTGGTCGGTTCCAACCAGCAGTTCGTACTGCTTCGGAACGCGGAACGATATCCCGAGTTCGAAATCAGGAACCTAGCTGCCAACGGGACTGTTTGGACGGGGGTGGGTGACCATACCCGCGACCATTTTCCGCCACTGGAAACCCTGGAGGCGGATAAGTTCCCGGGAGAGAATCAGTGTAGTGCCGCTATCCGTATCTCCTACGGGAAGTTCGACTATTTTAGCGGTGGGGATATCGTCCACTCTAACGCTATAGGTAGTTGGCGCGATATCGAGACACCGGTGGGGTGGGTTACCGGCCCGGTGGAGGTATGCGATGCGAACCATCATGCCTATCATGATGCCATGGGAGAACCGTTTTTGAAGGCGGTACGCCCCCGCGTTATCATCATGCAGCTGTGGTCGGCCACTCATCCCGATCACCGGACGTTGCAGCGACTGCTGGACCGATCGATCTACCCGGGTGAGCGGGATATTTTCGCGACCAACCTCATGGAGGCTACCCGTGTAGTGCTTGGCAGGCGTGTTAACCAACTGAAAAGCCACCAAGGTCATATCGTTACCCGGGTTCACCCGGGTGGCGACCTTTACACCATTTACGTATTGAACGATAGCTCGGAAGAGTACACGGTGAAGTCCATCCACGGACCGTACGAGAGTCGGTAAATGCCAGAATGTTACACCCTTACCTCGAGGAGCTGGTTGATATCGGTGGTGTAGGCCTTGGAGAGCCTTTCCTGGCGCATCTTGTGGATCTTTGCATCCTGGTTGGCCAGTCGCACGAGCCGTTTCCCGTGCTTGTTGTTCAGGGTATCGATCGCCTCCATCAGCTTCTTATGTTTCGGGTTGGAATTCAAGAAGAGGTCGGGCTGGTACTCGTTGGCATCCACGAAGTCCATCAGCACCACCCCGGCACGCTTGTACCCCCTGTTCTCCAGGAAAATCGCTTTGAGTCCCGCCACCGCGTAATGCACGAGTTCCAGCGTGGAGGAGGTGGGGAAGGGGGATTTCACCGTGACGCGGTTGGCGTAGAAGTCGGCCTCGTCCCTGAACCGGTTCGTCTCGATGAAAACGACCACCCGACGACACATAGAGCCTTGCGCCCGCAACTTCTCGGCCGCGATAGAGGTGAAGGTCGATACCCGCTCCCGCAGCTCATCGAACCCGCGGTAATCCCTGTCGAAGCTGCGCGTGGTCGCGATGGATTGCCGCTTCTCGGGCATCTCCATCTCGATGGCCGGGATGCCCCTCAGCTCTTTTTGCAGCCTTAGCCCCACGATGGTCATGTTCTTCAACACCCACGACTCCGGCAGTTGGACAAAGTCGTAGGCCGTGTGGATACCCGCCGCATGCAGTTTTTTCGCGTAGCGCCGCCCAATTCCCCACACGTCGTCCACCGGTAACCACTTGAGTACCTTTACACGCAGCTCTTCCGTGTCGATAACGTGTACCCCTTCGGAGTGGTTCGGAAACTTCTTCGCGATCCGGTTGGCCGCCTTGGCAAGGGTTTTCGTCGGCGCAATGCCCACCGAGATGGGGATGCCGACCCACCGGTTCACCCGCGCCCGCATCTCCAGCCCCTGCTCCCTGAGCGGTTCAATTCCCGACAGATCTAAGAAGCACTCGTCGATGCTATATATTTCTTGGTTAGGGGAGTAGGTAGATAGGATGTTCATCACCCGTTGGCTGATGTCGCCATACAACGGGAAGTTGGCCGAGAATACCGCCACCCGCTGCCGCTCGAACAGGTAGCGGTATTCGAATGCCGGGGCACCCATGGGGATGCCCAGCCGCTTCGCCTCGTTGCTCCGCGCGATCACGCAGCCATCGTTGTTAGACAGCACCACCACCGGGCGGTGATCTAACGTGGGGTTAAATAGCCGCTCGCAGCTCGCGTAAAAGTTATTGCAGTCGATCAGCGCGTACATCAATGTTTTTTTATCGAGTAGGTGACCACCCCCCAGATGAGGGAGTTGCTTTCGGGGTTGACCTCCAGCAAGGGAAAATCGTCGTTAGAAGGCGTGAGGAAGCACTTGCCGTCGATATACCTGATCCTTTTTAGGGTGAACTCACCATCGATGAAGCAGAGCGCTATCCGGTTATCCGAGTACTCTACGCTCCGGTCGATAACCAAGAGGTCCCCTTCGCTAAAATCGCCCCTCATCGAGCTTCCTTTCACCTTCGCGTAGAAGGTCGCTTCGGGATGCTTGATCAGCAGCTTGTTCAAGTCGATCTTCTCCCGTGAGAAATCCTCCGCCGGGGAAGGGAAGCCCGCGTTCACATCGCCCGCGAAGCTGAGCTCCAGCTCCGAAAACTCGGGGCTGTAGAAATCAAAATCACGCGTTGAGTGTATTTTCTTCATATTACAAAAATAGCGCATATTTGTGAGAAGGGATAAATGAAATGAATAAAATTCCCTACCTTTGGAAAAAGTAGGAACGGTATGGATGTAAAAATTGAGGAGAGCTGGAAAGCCCATTTGCAACAGGAGTTTGAAAAGCCTTACTTCAAGGTGCTGACCGACTTCGTGCGGAACGAGTATGGAAAGCGGACGGTTTATCCCCCGGCGAGGTTGATTTTCAACGCGTTTGATAATTGTCCCTTCGATGAGGTGAAAGTGGTGATCGTGGGGCAAGACCCCTACCATCAACCGGGGCAGGCGCACGGCTTATGCTTCTCGGTGAACGATGGGGTGCAACTGCCGCCTTCGCTGGTGAACATCTACCAGGAGATAGCCAACGACCTGGGGAAACCGATGCCCGCCTCGGGAAACCTGGAACGATGGGCCAGGCAGGGTGTGTTGCTGCTGAACGCCACGCTTACCGTCCAGGCCAACCGGGCAGGTTCACACCAGGGGAAAGGGTGGGAGGAGTTCACCGACGCGGCCATCCATCAGCTCGCAACGAAACGCGACCACCTGGTATTTATCCTCTGGGGTGCCTACGCGCAACGAAAGGGGGCCTCTATCGACACGAGGAGGCACCTCGTGCTCAAATCACCGCACCCCTCGCCGCTGTCTGCTCACCGCGGCTTCTTCGGCAACAAGCATTTTAGCAAAACGAACGATTACCTGATCGCGCACGGCAAAACGCCCATCGACTGGTGAGTATTACCCCACGCTTCCTTCCAGGCTGATCTCGAGCAGCTTCTGTGCCTCCACGGCGAACTCCATCGGCAGTTTGTTCACCACCTCTTTCACGTAGCCGTTGACGATCAGCCCAATGGCTTGCTCTTCATCCAGTCCCCGCTGGTTGCAGTAGAAGATCTGCTCTTCACTGATTTTCGAGGTGGTTGCCTCGTGTTCCAGTATCGCGGTGGGGTTGTTGATCTCCGTGTAGGGAAACGTGTGCGCCCCGCAATAGTCGGTTAACAGCAGGCTGTCGCACTGCGAGTGATTCCGGGCGTTCTCCGCCTTCCTCGTCACCTTTACCAACCCCCGGTAGCTGTTCTGGCTGCTGCCCGCCGAAATCCCTTTCGAGACGATGCGGCTCCGCGTGTTCTTTCCAAGGTGAATCATCTTGGTCCCGGTATCGGCCTGCTGGAAATGATTGGTGACCGCGACGGAGTAAAACTCACCCACCGAATCGTCACCCGCCAAAACGCAGGAGGGATACTTCCAGGTGATGGCCGACCCGGTTTCCACTTGCGTCCAGGAGATCTTGGAGCGATTCCCCTTGCAAATTCCCCGCTTGGTCACGAAGTTGTAGACGCCGCCCTTGCCCTGTTTATCGCCCGGGTACCAGTTCTGTACGGTGGAGTACTTCACCTCGGCATCTTCCATGGCAATGATCTCCACGATGGCGGCATGAAGTTGGTTCTCGTCCCTCATGGGTGCGGTGCACCCTTCAAGGTAACTCACGTACGAGCGGTCGTCAGCAATGATCAACGTCCGCTCGAATTGGCCCGTGTTGGCCGTGTTGATGCGGAAGTAGGTCGACAGCTCCATGGGGCAGCGCACCCCTTTGGGGATGTAGACAAATGAACCATCGCTAAACACCGCCGAGTTGAGGGCCGCGAAGTAATTGTCGGTGTAGGGCACCACCGTGGCCATGTACTTCTTGACCAGGTCCGGGTGTTGCTTCACCGCATCACTAAACGAGCAGAAGATAATCCCTTTCTCGGCCAGGGTCTCCTTAAAGGTGGTCTTCACCGATACGCTATCCATCACCGCGTCGACCGCCACGCCCGTGAGTATCTTCTGCTCTTCCAGGGGAATTCCCAAGCGGTCGAACGTTCTCAGCAGCTCGGGATCCACCTCGTCGAGGCTACCCGGCCTCTTTCGCTTGGTGGGGTCGGCGTAGTAGATGATATCCTGGTAATCGATCTCGGGAATTTCCAGGTGCGCCCACGTGGGCGGCTCCATCGTCAACCAGTGTCGATACGCCTCCAAGCGGAACTCCAGCAACCACTCGGGCTCCTCCTTCTTGGCGGAGATCAAGCGGATGACCCCCTCGTTTAATCCCTTTTCGATCACCTCGGTTTCCACGTCGGTAGTGAACCCGTACTGGTACTCCCGTGAGGTTAACTCGTTCAATATCTGTTCTTGATCCAATTCTTGCATGTCGTGTAAAGCTGATGGGAGTTCTGTTACTCCGATTGAATATAGCGCTGCACGATCCCGCCAGGAATAAGGATGTCGGTTAACTCCGAGTAGGGGATCATCACATCAATGACACCCATGGCGTAGGGTGCAATCTCGTACTGGTTGTAAGAGTAGTGAATTCCCTCATCGTTTAACCAGAAATTGTTGTTTGGTACGATGTCATCGATGGTGAAAAACCCGTGCGATAACAGGGAATCGGGCTGGTCAACCTGGTATTCACGCATTAGTTGTTGCAGGATCTTTTCGGTTAGTGGCTTGTAATAGCCGGGCAGAAACAGGTCTTCTTCGGTGAGCGTGACCAGCTTCTTAAGGTCGATGTTGGTGTATGTAATATTATACGATCCGTGGGCACCGCCCGTGTAATCGCTATACTCCACGGCGTAACTCAGCAGGGCTCTGTCTTGATACAGAACCTTATTGGTGTGCTCAAGCCAGTACCAGTACCACGAGGGCCCCCTATCTCCCAGTTTGGCTTTCTCCTCATTATACATCTCCCCAATCTCCCGGTACTCTTTCGTGTAGGTTTCTAAGTACTGTATCATCGCTTGCCGTGGCGATAGCGTGTCGTAGCTCACCTCACCAAAAAAGGTGCCGGTAAATATCTGTTGGAGCCGGGTCAGCGACTTCCTATTCTTGAATTTTTTGGGATAGGTAAACGCTATATTCAGGTCGGAATAGGGTAGGGCGGTGTCGCTCACCAGGAAAAGGGGCACGTGCTGTCTAGCCACGATACTGTCGAAAACAATCCCGGAGCCACCGGGTCTACCGAACCCTCCCTTGCAAGAAGGGATCAGCCCTAACCCCAAGGCGAGGAACAGGAGAAGAATAAACGGCCGCTTGGTTTTCATTACATGTTAAAAGTTAAACTTCATGTTTTTGCTACTTCTATTTCAAGGCAAAGACTTTAACCTGTCCGCTTTGCTTGTTAGTGCTATTGTATAATCTGCTTGATGGCACCCAGTTCGGGATGGAAGTGTACCTGAATGGGCTGCTTCTGGTTCTCGAACATCCGCCTCGCGAGCACGTCTTGTGAACCATATTGCACCACGTCCACCTCTTTATTAAGCAAGATCTTGTTCTGAAACTCGATAACCAGATCGGCCTTACCGGGCACGTTGTAGACAATGCCTTCACTGAGCTTATTTTCGAGCCGTTGTAGTTCCTTTGCGCTCAGTTGAAGCGGAACGGCAGGCGTCTTGTTCGTCAACGTGATACGAACAGGTTCACCCGCCAGGTTATCGGCATCCACCGGTCCCAGTTTGCCCGAGAAGCGGGCAATGACCTCCCCGTTAATGTCCTCCTTACCCGGGATGAGGGTGTAAGAAACGGTAAAGTACTCACTCTCAAGGCTACCTGAAAAGAGCTCAGTGAGCGCCTTTTCCTGTATATCGATCTCCTCCATGACCACCCTGTAAGCATTGCCATCGGGCGGCATGTTTTCGGCTTCCCCCGAAAGGATATCACTGCGGCTACGGCGAAGGTCGAAAACCTGCCTGGCAATCAGCTCCGCTTGCTTTGCCGTGGAGCCGGCCATCAAGGCTTCTTGGGAGAGAAAGCGCCGCGCGTTAACCAGGGGAGCCGATTTATCGGGCAACCGAAGCTCCTCCTCGGACGCTTCTTCAGCCGGCTCCGCGTTGATCGTAACGATCACCCCATCTTCACGGAGATAAACGAAAGGCTCTACCGTCCTGCCTCTAAACTCAACCATGAAAGAGTTCTCTTTATCGGCGATGCCCTTGTTTACAACCAGAACATCCTCAAGGGTGAAGCGTATCTCGTTCTCCATGATCGGGTTGTCGATTCCCAGGTAACGCTGGGCGTAGGGATAAAATTCACCCCGGTGGTAGGTAGTTTTCTTCACCACGAAGGTGACCTCGAACGATGTTTTCGGAAGGGCGTAGATAACGCCGTAGTTATTCGCTTTAATGGCGTTCACCCGGGTAATCTTCTGCGCGGAAGCGCAAGAAAAAGTGAGTAGCAACATCAAAAGGATACCATATTTTACTCGCATCGTTATTTGTTTGTTTAATTAAACTTCCTCGTTACATTTTTGTCGTTTTACTCTTAACGCGAGAGCTTTAGAGCCATCTGCAACACAACTAACACGTTAATGGGCATGTTGTCTTTGTTCTCTAATGTGCCGACTGGAACTGCTCCAAAAAGCGAACGTCATTCTCGGAGAACATCCGCAAGTCCTTCACCTGGTACTTCAGGTTCGTTACCCGTTCAATCCCCATCCCCAACGCGTACCCCGAATAGACCGTAGGGTCTATCCCGCAATTTTCGAGTACGTTGGGATCAACCATGCCGCATCCCAAAATTTCTACCCAGCCGCTGTGCTTGCAAAAGGGACACCCTTTCCCGGCGCATAGGTTGCAGGAGATATCCATCTCGGCACTGGGTTCCGTGAAAGGGAAATAGGAGGGACGTAGCCGTATCTGGGTGCCTTCACCAAACATCTCCTTGGCAAAGAAGAGCAACGCCTGCTTCAAATCGGCAAACGACACCTCCTCATCGATATAGAGGGCTTCTACCTGATGAAAAAAGCAGTGGGCGCGGTACGAGATCGCCTCATTGCGGTAAACACGTCCCGGGCAAATGATTCGGATAGGGGGCGAGGTTTTCTCCATTACACGGGTCTGAACCGACGAGGTGTGCGTGCGTAACACGATCTGCGGATCGTTCTGGACAAAGAAGGTGTCCTGCATATCCCGTGCCGGGTGATCATCGGCAAAGTTGAGCGACGAGAAGACATGCCAGTCGTCCTCCACCTCCGGCCCTTCGGCAATCGAGAACCCCAGCCGCTTAAAGATGTCGCAAATCTCCTCCTTCACGATGGAGATGGGATGGCGTGCACCCAGTGGAACCGGGTAAGCCGTCCGGGAAAGGTCGATTTTCACGTCGGAAACCGCTTGGCTTTCGAACTGCTCTTTGAGCGTTCGTACCTTCTCGGTCGCTTTCGTCTTCAACTCGTTCAACCGCTGACCCATCTCCCGTTTTTGCTCGGGAGGCACGCTTCGGAAGTCTTCCATCAAAGCGGCAATCACTCCTTTTTTCCCCAGATACTTGACCCGTGCCGACTCCAACGCCTCGGGATTAGCGGGGGCCAACTGCTCAATTTCCTGTAAAAGAGCATCTATTTTTTCTACCATACAGTAAACTATAAATCTATTCCTCCGCGAAAATACACTTTTTATCGCTATTTCACCCCGTTTCATGGGGACAATTTTGTACTTTTGCCAAGCTAGCTAGGCGCTGTACCTAATAAACGGCAGATAGCGGCATATAATCCAATTTGAATTTGCACCAGCCTGATGTAGCGCTAAGGACATGCTTACATAGACGAGGTATTGCCGTGTAAATTATCAAACAGGTGATTCGAATAAATAAACCATGCTTGAACGGGTACGGACATACATAGAGGGTGAAAAACTGCTGCAACCCTACGCGAAAGTTATCGTGGGGCTTAGTGGTGGGACCGACTCGATGGCATTGATCGATATCCTCACGCGGTTGGGCTACCACTGCATAGCCGCGCACTGCAACTTTCACCTGCGTGGAACCGAGTCGGACCGGGATGCCGACTTCGTGAAAGGGTGGTGTGAGCGGCATGCTATTCCCCTGTTGAGCATCGATTTCGATACCTGTCGCCACGCGCGGGAGCAGAGGATCTCCATCGAGATGGCTGCCCGGGAGCTGCGCTACGACTGGTTCGAGAAGATTCGCCAGGAGCAGGGGGCAGAAGCGATCGCGGTAGCCCACCATAGGGACGACTCGGTGGAGACGGTGCTGTTGAACCTTGTTCGAGGTACCGGCATCAAGGGGTTGACCGGTATCCCAGCCAGGAACGGGCAGGTTGTCCGCCCTCTGCTAGCCGTCTCCCGCACCGATATCGAGGCCTACATGGCCAAGAGGTCAATCCCGCACGTGACCGATAGTACCAACCAAGAGGAGCTATACGTCCGTAACCTCATTCGGTTGCGCATCCTGCCGGAGCTTGAAAAGATCAACCCAAAAGTCAAGGAGGCGATTCACCGCACTTCCCGTAATCTGGCTGAGGTAGAAAAACTCTACAACCGGTCGATCGAGGAGGCACGACGGGCGTTATGGGACAACGGGGTAAATGAGGAGAATAACGAGAATAAAAAGGGAAGTGGAAATGGGGGTGGAAGTGATAATGGTAACAGTAAGAGTAACAACAGCAACGAAATCAGGATCAATATAGGTCTCCTGCAGGAGAGTGCTTCCCCTCAAGCGATACTCTTTGAACTGCTCTCACCGCTGGGCTTTTCGTCCTCCACCATACAGGATATCTTTGATAGCTTGGATGATGAGCCGGGGAAGCAGTTCTACGGAGAGTCTTACCGGTTAATCAAAGATAGGGAGTTCCTGCTCCTGCACCCGCTTGGGGAGGGGCCTGCAGAGCCTGAGCTCTTTCTCATCGAAGCGGGGGTCGGGAAAATCGATTTTCCGTTGAAGTTAACCCTCAGGTTGAAAACGATGCCGGTCGCTATTCAAAAAGGGGCACGCTTCCTGTACATGGATGCCGATAAGGTAACGTTCCCATTGACGCTTCGGAGGTGGCAACCCGGCGACTGGTTCATCCCCTTTGGCATGAAGGGGAGGAAGAAGTTGAGCGATTTCTTTGTGGACAAAAAATTCAGCCTCAAAGATAAAGAGGATACCTGGCTGCTTCTCTCGGGCGATCAAGTAGCCTGGGTGGTGGGCGAGCGAAGCGACGACCGTTTCCGGGTTACCGAAGCGACCAAACGGGTGCTCGTCATTGAATGGAGCAGCTGAGGGATTGCAAAATGGTTGTAAAGCGAAGAGGGGAGCAAAACAGACGTGAAAAGAAAAGTTAATGGCATTTTTTTTCATTTTAGATGCAACGTTTTTTGCTTTTTCGCATCTAACTATAAAAGTGCACGGCATTTTTCACGCACGGCACATATTACTTACTTATAAAACCAAACGTACAGAGATGAAGAGCAGCACATTTAAAGACCTTTTAATGTTGGGTGCCCTAGCGAGCGTGGCCTATTACATTGCCCGTTATTATCGTCAAAAGAAGCAGGAATCCAGGGAGTTAAGAGAGTCGATCCACTTTCAGTTGTTTTAACGGCCGCCTGTTGAGGGTTAGCGCGACGATTTTTTTTGTACCTTCGCGCTAATCATTCACGGTTGAATCATTCAGTATGCTCACACTTAAAGCCATTAACGAAAACCCAGAGGAGATTGTCCGCCGCCTTTCGAAGAAACATTTTGATGGAAAAGCGATTATTGATGAGGTAATAGCGCTCGATGCGGTACGGCGTGAATCGCAAACCTCGCTCGACGCGGTATTAGCTGAAATAAACTCGCTCTCCCGGTCGATCGGTGCATTCATGAGGGAGGGCAAAAAAGAGGAGGCTAACGTCGCCAAGGAAAAGGTAGGCCCTTTGAAAGAGTCATCCAAAGAGCTTGAAGAAACGCTCAAGGATGCCGAAAAGAGGATAGAAGAGCTGTTGGTCACCATTCCCAACCTGCCCCATGAGTCGGTACCCGAAGGTAAATCCGCGGAAGATAACCTCGTGGAACGGAGTGGGGGCGTGATGCCCTCGCTACCGGAAGGTGCGCTCCCGCATTGGGATCTGGCTAGGCAATACGACCTTATCGACTTTGAGCTGGGTGTGAAGATAACCGGTGCGGGCTTTCCCGTCTACAAGGGGAAGGGGGCCAGGTTGCAACGTGCGCTTATCAACTTCTTCTTAGATAGTGCACGAGACGCGGGGTACCTGGAGGTTCAACCGCCCTACGTGGTGAATAGTGCCTCAGGGTTCGGCACCGGGCAACTGCCCGATAAGGAGGGGCAGATGTACCATATCGGGTTGGATGACCTCTACCTGATTCCCACTTCTGAGGTACCGGTGACCAACATCTACCGTGACGTGATCCTGGAGGAGGCTGATCTCCCCATGAGGAACACCGCCTACTCGGCCTGCTTTCGCCGTGAAGCAGGCTCCTACGGCAAGGATGTGCGCGGACTGAACAGGTTACACCAGTTCGATAAAGTAGAAATCGTCTGTATCGACAAGCCGGAGAGCTCGTACGAGCGCCTCCGCGAGATGGTGGATTACGTGCAGACGCTGGTGGAGAAACTGGAGTTGCCGTGGCGTATCCTCCGCCTCTGCGGTGGCGATATGGGGTTCACGTCGGCGCTGACGTTCGACTTCGAGGTCTTCTCCGCCGCGCAGGAGCGTTGGCTGGAGGTAAGCTCCGTCTCCAACTTCGAAAGCTACCAGGCCAACCGGCTGAAATGCCGCTATCGCGACAACGACCGCAAGATACAGCTGTGCCACACACTCAACGGGAGCGCGTTGGCGCTTCCGCGCATCATGGCAGCGTTGCTTGAAAATAACCAGACGGCCGAGGGGATTCACGTACCCGACGTGCTGGTACCCTATTGCGGTTTCAATACTATTTAACTCCTATAAAATAAAGGTGTGGGTATATTTGATCATTACCGTGTTGTTGTAAAAAGGAGGGTAATTAGGCGTAACGGCCGTTTTATCACCTAAAAACCTGGCATCGTTTATTACAAAGTAGAGATCTTTCCCTTCACTGGGGTTGTACCGCACCCTCATGTTTGAAATCAACTCTTTCGATGTGTTCACGTATTGCACGAAAGCGCTCACGGATAATTTCGTGTTGAACATGTAAAGCGCGTTTAGGTCCGCCATGTGGATATTTAATCTGTCTTTGGTTTCTCTTTCAGGGAATCGCAACACGTTAAAACTGTACATTGCCCCGAGTTGAAAGTTGGAAGAGACGTTCCAACGGGGTCTTAATTCCACTTGGATGCCTTCCCCGTCATAAAATGTTCCAATAGATGATCCAAGCCTATAAGAGAGTTTTTTAGCCGAAGAGTTGCTAAGCGATACGTTGAACGTGGTATAAGCGTATTTTCCCTGGGGAATTAAGATATCCCAAATGGGGAAATCCCAGTGAACCCCCTGTTCTTCGTAACGCAGATCAACTTCTGCTTCAAAGCCACTTTTCGTTTCAAATTCCCAACCAGGGTTAATTACATGCCATTCCATTTTATCATCGATCACACGTTTTTCAATATCGTAACGGAATGTTGGGCCATGAAGGAAAATAGGTGATTTTTCATTTCGCGGCATGAAACCGTAACTGATATTAGCGAAGGCCCCGTACAATCCTTGCTTTTGAACATGCCCCACCCCGGGTGTGAAATGTTGACCAGTGTATTTAAGGTTTGCAAAAAAGTTAAGCTTTTCCTCTCTTCTCTTTTGCCACCCCAAATAGGCGAAAATATTGTCATGCTTTTCGTTTTCCTGTTTCAGGAGATCACTTATATTATCATCAAAGGTTTGAGCGAATTTAACAATTAGGTAGTCATCCCCAGTGCTCTTAACACGTATGTTCGCATCCAAACCATAGGCCAGGTTTTTATTCCCATTCGTTCCGATTCGGGAAGTAAACATCCCGCCAACGTAAGAGTAAGGGTTTATGACATCCCTTCTTGCCCTTACCACGCCAAAGTTTTCACCTGGATTAATAGATGTTTTATCTGTTTGCATATTTAACAATCCCAATCCCCATTTCCCTACTGAGCCATACATCCGTGCGCCCCCTAAAATCGTGGTGGGTTGACCATTGCTCAGCCCGATGTTCCTGCTGTAAAATAGACGGGTCATACCGAGTAAATTGAAATCGAAAATATTTGCCCCTTCTTGAAAAAAAGACCTCTTCTCGGGGAAAAACAAAGAGTAGCGGGTCAAATTTACCTGCTGGTTATCGGCCTCAACTTGGGCGAAATCGGGGTTCACAGTTACATCCAACGTCAAATTGCTCGTCACGCTGTACTTCACGTCTAACCCACCGTTTATAGTGGTCTTATTTGCTTTTTGATACGCCGTGCCAGCCTCGTTTAAACTCCAATTTTGCTGGTAACCTCCAATCACGTAGGGAGAAATGTACACCGGTCGCTTGGTTTTAGAGATTTCCAGTTGTATCTCCGATGACAGTGAAGGCTTTAAATAGGCCATTTGCCCGTACCTGGGGTCGATGGACGGGAAGGTCACTATTTCGTTCAAGTGACTGATGTACCGCATCACGATGACGCCCATTGTCGTTGTATTGCCTACTGGTTGAAATCGCAAGCTGGAAAAGGGTATACGCATTTCCACGTACCAACCCTTGTCGTCCCTCGATGTTTTGACATCCCAAAAGGTGTTCCAATCTTGATTAACTCCTCTGAAAGAGCCACCATCATTTGAAATAGCGGCATCAATTCGTATGCCGGTTGGCATGGTTGAAAAAGCGTAGCCGTTTTCATTGTCGTTGTAGGTATCGAGCAAAATACCGAAGACGTCAGAGTTTAAACTCCTTTCGTCTCTTTTCATGCTGTTCGCGATAATGGTAGTGGGGTCTTTGGTGTATAACCTGGCGCCGACCCAAAAGTATTCATCATCGTAGGTAAGCATCACCTCTGAATGCTCGGAGGGTTCATTTCCGAAATTCGGCGTGCTCACCGTCATGGGCAAATGGGGCAAACTTTGCCAAACCTCTTCATCTACATGCCCGTCAAAATTAATTTGCCCCAAATTCTTTTGTATGATCAGTGATTCTTGAGCGAAAGAGAAAGCAGAAGTTATAAATAGAAGGAAGGGAATGATGGCAAGTTTAACGGGGCTGTTCATATTACGCTTAGTTGTATCATTTTTATATCGCCACAAATATAAAACATAACAGCGAATGGAGAAGTACACAAATCACGGAAAAACATGTTATTTTCACTTATTTTGAAACAAGAAATCAAAACAACATGAAAAAAAATTTATTTTTACAAAAAAAGTTATTTATTACACGTTCGGTAAAAAAAGAGTTTGGAACGGCACTTTAGATTGAAAAGAGGTATAATTATTTTTTTATTTTAAAGGAATAGGCTATCTTTGCCCTCCGAAAAACGGGAGTAAAGTAAAATTTTACCCGTTTCTCGTTCAATAGTAGGTTAATACAGAAAAGATAGGATAAAGGAGTAAGCATATGAAAAAAGAGATTCATCCCACAAACTATCGTCCGGTCGTTTTTAAAGACATGTCAAACGACGAGATTTTTATTTCCCGCTCTACCGTCAACGCGAGGGAGACCATCGAGGTAGATGGTGTAACGTATCCTTTGGTTAAACTGGAGATTACCAGTTCATCTCACCCCTTTTACACCGGTAAACAGAAGCTGGTGGATACTGCCGGGCGCGTGGACAAATTCATGAGCCGCTACGGAGACCGAAGCAAGAAGAAATAGAAGGACGGAAGAGAGTGAAACGAATTACGGCGGCCCAGATTGGGTCGCCGTTGTTTTTTACTTTTGCCGGGCAACTAATGGGTTGTCGAAACAGTTTAACGAGCTGTTCACGCTTTCAAAGTAAAAAATCCCCGAGCACGAAAGTAATTTCGCGTTATAGTATGATTCTAACGCAATTTTATGTATTTTTGTTGGTTGATGCCGTAACCCGCATCAGTATTGCTCGGAAACAAAGGTTTAATGAAAAAAATAGCCCCGCTTATTCTCTTCACGATCTTCGCCCTCTCCCTTCAGCCGGTCGCCGCTCAGGTGAAGCTGAGTGATAGCGCGAGGATTACTCTATTAACCGCTTCCCCTTGGTACGAGGCTGTTTACTCCCTATTTGGCCACACGGCCATCCGCGTGCAAGATGATAGCACGGGTATTGATGCCGTTTTTAACTACGGCTACTTCGACTCGTCGCAGCCCCATTTCATTTACCACTTCATACGGGGGGAGACCGACTACGTGCTTGGGGTGACCTCCTTCCAGCAATTCCTGATTGAATACGGTTACAAGGGGCAGGAGGTGGTGGAGCAGGAGCTGAACCTCTCTCTCCAGGAGAAGCAGGAGCTGTTTGACGCGCTACAGATTAACGCGTTACCTGAAAATTGCGGCTACCGGTACAACTACTTCTTCGACAACTGTGCCACACGTCCCCGTGATATGGTGGAGCGCTATACCCACGGTATCATTGAGTACCCGCCCACTCAAGAGGGACAATCGTTCCGTGACCTGATTCATGAGCACGTGAGCCACTCCCCATGGACTAAATTCGGGATCGACCTGATTATCGGGAGCGATGCTGACCGGGAGATTGATGTCCGGGAGAAGATGTACATCCCCTCTTACCTGATGAACTCGTTTGAAGAAGCCACTATTCACCCAAACAGCAACCCAGAGCATGACGAAATCTCAAGGCAAGGAGACGACGTACACCAAGGCAATACTATTCACCAGGGCGATAGCGTCACGTTGAGTCGCCCATTGGTAAGCCACTCAAGCGTCCTGTTACCCGGCAACCCGGAGGTTAACCACCCGGGCAAGCGATTCCCCGTGACGCCGTTTACCGCGGGAATCATCCTGCTGGTATTAACCCTCTTGCTCTCTCTATGGCAAGCCGTGCGGCTTGACAAGCTGAAGCTGCAGCAATGGTTTGACACCTTCCTGTTCGGGGTATCCGGACTGGGTGGGATAATCGTTTTCGTGCTGATGTATTTCTCCGAGCACCCCGCAACCAACCCCAATTGGAACTTTGCATGGCTCAATCCTATCGCGCTCTTCGCGGCTTTTCTATTTTGGTCGAGCCGGGCTGAGAAAGCCGTTTTTTTCTACCATTTCATTAACTTTGCAGTCGTACTGCTTTTCCTGTTGTTGTGGTGGCTAATTCCCCAACAACTGCCGCTGGAGACCATCCCCTTTGCCCTCTGTCTCGCGCTCCGCTCGGGTACGAACCTGCTGATAGTCAGAAAAAAGAGGATCAAAAACAGACGCTACGCGTCAAGCCGAACGCTAAAAAGGAGGTGGGGTATTTAAAGGGTTCACGACAATTTAAAACAATGATCAGAGTAATTTCTTCTTTAGTCGCTTTTTTATCGATATCGGTACTTTGTGCACAACCACCTTTGGTAGAGGCACCCAGGCTGGTGGTGGGCATCACTATCGATCAACTCCGAGGCGATTACCTGGAGATGTTCAGGTATATCTACGGCGACCGGGGGTTCAACCGTCTCCTTGACGAGGGACTTGTCTACAGCAACATACACTACGATTTCCCGAACCTGGACAAGGCATCTACCATCGCCACCATCTACACGGGAGCCAACCCGTCGTATCACGGCATCACCGCCGAGAACAGGTACCTGGTCGAGACCCACCAAGAGATATCCTCCTTCTTGGACAACAACTATATGGGCGATTTCACTACCGAAAAGCTATCGCCATTGCCCCTGAAGGTATCTACCATTACCGATGAGCTAAAAATCGCCTCCGGTGGACAGTCAGACGTGTTCGCTTTCGCACCAAACGCGTCACAGGCGCTTGCGTCAGGTGGTCATGCGGCTAACAGCGCTTACTGGATAGAGAACGAAAACGGCAAATGGGCAACCACCACCTTTTATAAGTCGAAACACCACTTGGTGGAACAACATAACCGAAGCCAGCAATCACTCACCTACACGATAGGGAGCACCACCTGGCGCCCGATGATAGATATTAAATACTACCACGCCTTTCCATACACCCGGAACCGGTACAGCTTCCAACACTATCTTGGAGGCAAAGCGGGGGATAACCTCCGGCATTTCAAAGAGTCACCCTACGTCAACAAGGAGGTGAATGACATAGCGATACAATTGTTGGAATCAGGGACGCTGGGTAGGAGGGTAAATCCCGACTTCCTGGCGCTCACCTTCTACGCGGGGGGATTTTCGAAAGCGCTTGATAAGAACTACTCGCTTGAGATTCAGGATACCTACTACCGACTTGATTTGGAACTGGCCCGCTTGTTGGACGCCATAGAAAGTGCCGTTGGTATCGATAATTGCCTGATATTCATCGCCTCTACAGGTTATTTTAACGAGCAGGAAGTTATCCCGGAGGGAATAACGACCTCTGGGGGAGAGTTCTTCCCGGAAAGGAGCCAAGCCCTGTTGAACATGTACCTGATGGCCCTGTATGGCCGGGTGCAGTGGGTCAAAAAGTATTATAACGAGCAGTTCTTTTTAGACAGGAAGCTGATAGAGGAGAGTGGCTTTAACCTGAAAGAATTTCAACAGGAGGCGGCGGCATTCTTAGTGCAATCAGCCGGTGTGCAAGATGTTATCACCTCTCATCAGATGCTGCACGGGGCGTATAACCAAAACGTGCAGTTTTACCGCAACGGTTATTACGAGGGGATATCGGGCGACCTGTTCCTGGAGTTACAACCTGGATGGAAGGTGGTGGACGAGCAAGTAGACACGAGAGAGCGAGGGCACCGCAACACGATCATGGCACCGCTTATTTTCTTCGGGAATCACGTGCCAGCGGGAAAAGTGAATCGCACCATCGACGCCACGGAGATAGCACCCACCGTCTCGTACCGTTTGCGTATCCGGGCACCCAACGCGGCGAAGGCAGAAATACTGAAGGAGTTTTACATGGAGCGATAGAGAACCATTATGCAAACGAAATAAAAACAGACTATGGGATTCAATAAATTTATAACGAAAATTTTTGGCAATAAAGCGCAACGCGACCTCAACGAGATCAACCCGATCGTCAAGAAGATCAAAGAGGTATACCCCGCGATAGAGAAGCTTTCTAACGACGAGTTGCGCGCCAGGACGAAGGAACTGGAAAAGGAGATCAGTGAATTCGTCGCCCCGGAAAAGGAGCAGATAGAGCAACTAAAAGCCGGGATGGAGGAGGTTGAACTGAGCGAAAGGGAGGCCGTCTGGAATCAGGTGGACAAGCTGGAGCAAGTGATCTCCGATAAATACGAGAAGAAACTAAACGAGATTTTACCGGTCGCCTTCTCCATCATGAAGGATACAGCCCGCCGGTTCACGAGAAATAGCGAGGTGGTGGTGAAAGCCACCGACTTTGATAGGGACCTGGCGGCCAACCATGACTTCGTGCGGATAGAGGGAGAGAAAGCCATCTACCAAAACCACTGGATGGCCGGTGGTAACGAGATCACGTGGGATATGATACACTACGACGTGCAACTCTTCGGGGGGGTGGTACTTCACCAGGGGAAGATCGCCGAGATGGCCACCGGGGAGGGGAAGACGTTGGTTGCCACGCTACCCGTTTTCCTTAACGCGCTCACGCATGAGGGGGTTCACGTGGTGACGGTCAACGATTACCTGGCCAAGCGTGACTCGGAGTGGATGGGACCCATGTACATGTTCCATGGTCTGTCGGTGGACTGCATCGACAAGCATGAGCCCAACTCCGAAGCGCGCCGTAAAGCGTACAATTCCGACATTACTTACGGTACGAATAACGAGTTTGGCTTCGATTACCTACGCGACAACATGGCAATTTCGCCCAAAGACCTGGTTCAACGGAAACACAATTACGCGATCGTGGACGAGGTGGACTCGGTATTGATTGACGATGCCCGGACCCCGTTGATTATCTCCGGACCGGTTCCCAAGGGAGAGGAGCAGCTCTACGACCAGTTCCGCCCGAGGGTGGAGATCATCGTGAAGGCGCAACGAGACCTCACGACCAAGCTATTGGCCGAAGCGAGAACGAAAATGGCCTCCGAAGACCCCAAGGTGCAAGAAGAGGGTGCATTGCTGCTCTTCCGTTCTTACAAGGGGATGCCAAAATACACCCCGCTCATCAAGTTCCTAAGTGAGCAGGGAATTAAGGCGGCTATGCTTAAAACCGAGGCATTCTACATGCAGGAGCAGATGAGGAACATGCATATCGTGACCGATCCACTCTACTTCGTGATCGATGAGAAACAGAACAGCATCGAGCTGACCGATAAGGGTATCGACCTGCTGACCGGCAAATCAGACGACCCCCAATTTTTCATCCTGCCCGATATCGCGTCACAACTCTCTGATTTGGAAACAGAAAACCTTTCCGATGAGGAGAAGGCAGCCAAGAAAGATGAGCTGCTGCAGAACTACGCGATCAAGTCGGAACGGGTACACACCATCAACCAGCTGCTCAAAGCGTATACCCTCTTCGAAAAAGACGTGGAGTACGTGGTGATCGAAAACAAAGTGAAGATCGTGGACGAGCAGACGGGGCGCGTGATGGAGGGCAGGCGTTACTCCGACGGGCTGCACCAGGCTATAGAAGCCAAGGAGCGGGTCAAGGTAGAGGCGGCCACGCAGACCTTCGCGACCATCACGCTGCAAAACTTTTTCCGTATGTACGGCAAACTGGCAGGTATGACCGGTACGGCCGAAACGGAAGCAGGCGAGTTTTGGGATATCTACAAGTTAGACGTGGTGGTTATTCCCACCAACAGTCCCATCATTCGAGACGACCAGAACGACCGCATCTACAAAACAAAGCGGGAAAAATATACGGCGGTTATCGAGGAGATATCCTCCTTGGTCTCGGAGGGGCGGCCGGTGCTGGTGGGTACCACCTCGGTAGAGATTTCGGAGCTGCTAAGCCGAATGCTCACGTTACGGAAGATCAAGCACAACGTGCTGAACGCCAAGCTGCACCAGCGCGAGGCTGAGATCGTGGCCACGGCAGGACAGAGCGGGGTAGTGACCATCGCGACCAACATGGCGGGACGCGGTACCGACATCAAGCTGTCGCCCGAAGTGCGGGAGGCAGGGGGATTGGCCATCATCGGTACGGAACGGCACGAGTCACGTCGCGTTGACCGCCAGCTGCGGGGACGCGCGGGACGTCAGGGAGATCCCGGGTCATCGGTGTTTTTCGTCTCGTTGGAGGACGACCTGATGCGCCTGTTCGCCACGGAGCGGATCGCAACCATGATGGACCGCATGGGATTCCAGGAGGGCGATGTACTGGAGCATAACATGCTGAGCAAATCGGTGGAGCGGGCCCAGAAGAAAGTGGAAGAGAACAACTTCGGTATCCGTAAACGGCTGCTGGAGTACGACGACGTGATGAACTCTCAACGTGAAGTGATCTACAAACGACGCCGCCACGCCCTAATGGGGGAACGAATTGATAACGACGTGGCCAACATGATCAGCGAGACCTCGAAGAACATCGTGGAAAACAGCCTTGACTATTATGAAGATATGAAGCTGGATCTCTACCGCGTACTGGCTCTTGAGGTACCTTTCAAGGAGGAGGATGTGAAAAAGATGCGGCCGAACGAGGCGGTTGACCTGGTCACGGAAAAGGCGTTCGAAACGTTCCAGCGCAAAACTGAGCGACTGGCAGAGATCGCCCATCCCGTCATCAAACAGGTGTACGAGAACCAAGGTGCGGTGTACGAGAACATCCTTATACCCATCACCGACGGGAAACGGATGTACAACATCTCCTGCAACCTGAAAGAGGCCTACGAGACCGGATCGAAAGCGCTGGTGAGGGCATTCGAGAAATCGATCCTGCTTCACACGATTGACGAGAATTGGAAGGAGCACCTCAGGGTAATGGATGATTTAAAACAGTCGGTTCAAACCGCTAGCTACGAGCAGAAAGACCCACTTCTGATTTATAAGCTGGAGTCGTTCAACCTCTTCCGGGAGATGGTCAACGACATCAACTACAAAGCGGTGTCGATACTGATGCGGGGGCAAATCCCCATCCAGGACCCGAACAGCGTGCGCCAGGCCGCACCCGAAAGGAAGACCGACTACAGCAAATACCGTACGCAGAAAGACGACACGGAAAACATGGGTCACCAGGGAGAGGGCGGGGGAGGACAGCCACCCAGGCAACCGCGGAAGCTGGAACCCATCCGTGTGGAGAAAAAAATCGGACGAAACGAACCTTGTCCCTGCGGAAGCGGCAAGAAGTATAAAAATTGCCACGGCAGATAAAAGAGTTTCCCAAACGGCTATCGCGAAAGGTGAGTAATGGACTCACGAAAACCCATTTTTAACGTCTGTTACGAACGTTTCTCCCTCGAGAATTTTCACCCGTCTCGCCTCGTATCCAGAGCGCGTGGACGGGTTTTTTCTTCCGTTTTTTGTTGATAAAATCGAAGAAAAGCCGTACCTTAGTAGTTTGAAACGGTACTAGGGTATCGATTTTTCACCTGCCTGATAATTAACAGGGTAGGTTTTTTTTGGAAGAGAATTATCACGTTTAAAATGATTGATCAAGAAGACAGAATCATCAAGATTAACATCGAAGATGAAATGAAATCGTCGTACATCGATTACTCGATGTCCGTTATCGTTTCCCGTGCGTTACCCGATGTGCGGGATGGATTTAAACCAGTCCACCGGCGCATCCTGTACGGGATGTCCGAACTGGGCAACACCGCCGATAAGCCCCACAAGAAATCGGCCCGTATCGTGGGGGAGGTACTGGGTAAATTTCACCCACATGGCGATTCATCGGTATACAACGCGATGGTTCGCCTGGCGCAAGATTGGAGCATGCGCTACCCCCTGGTGGATGGGCAAGGCAACATGGGGAGCGTGGATGGTGACAGCCCCGCGGCCATGCGGTACACCGAAGCTCGACTCAACAAGTTGGCCGAGGAGATGTTGCGCGATATCGATAAGGAGACCGTCGACTTTCAACTCAATTTCGATGATACGCTGCAAGAGCCTACCGTGTTGCCCACACGCATTCCCAACCTACTGATCAACGGATCATCGGGAATCGCAGTCGGGATGGCCACCAACATCGCCCCGCATAACCTCACCGAGTGCATCAACGGGATTATCGCGTATATTGACGATAAGGATATAGATACCAAGGGGTTAATGCATTACATAAAAGCCCCGGATTTCCCGACGGGCGCCTATATTTACGGCTACCGAGGGGTAGAAGAGGCGTTCGAAACGGGTAGGGGACGCGTGGTGATGCGCGGGAAAGCCGAAATTGAATCGGACAAGTCACACGATAAGATCATCATCTCGGAGATACCCTACTTGGTGAACAAGGCCGATTTGATCAAAAATATCGCCGACCTGGTATCGGATAAAAGGATCGATGGCATCTCTAACGTGAACGATGAATCAGACCGTCAGGGCATGCGGATTGTGATAGATCTTAAGCGCGACGCCAACGCGAATATCGTGCTAAACAAACTCTACAGGCTTACCGCGATGCAATCATCGTTTAGCGTTAACAACATCGCCTTGGTGAACGGCCGTCCCGAAATGCTGAATCTCAAGAGGATGATCGAGCTGTTCGTGGACCACCGAATCGATGTGGTGGTGCGCCGTACGCGATTCGAACTGCGCAAAGCAGAGGAGCGCGCCCATATCCTGGAGGGTCTCATCATCGCGTCGGACAATATCGACGAGGTGATCGCCATCATCCGGGGATCATCCACACCTCAAATGGCCATCCAGCGGCTAATGGAGCGCTTCGAGCTGACCGAGGTGCAAGCCCGCGCTATCGTGGAGATGCGCCTCCGCCAGCTGACTGGACTGGAGCAGGAGAAGCTACACGCCGAATACGAAGAGATTCAGAAACTTATCGCTTACCTAAACGAGATCCTCACCAATGAAGAGCTTCGGATGCAGGTGATCAAGGATGAACTGATCGAGGTACGAGACAAGTACGGTGACGAACGCCGTTCGGAGATCATCTTTTCTGCCGAGGAGATGAATGCCGAGGATTTTTACGCCGATGACGAGATGGTGATCACCATCTCGCACATGGGGTACATCAAACGAACCGCCCTATCGGAATTCCAAACGCAAAACAGGGGTGGGGTAGGAGCCCGCGGTACCGACACCCGCGATGAGGACTTCGTTGAGTACATCTACCCAGCCACCAATCACAACTACATGCTTTTCTTCACCCAGAAAGGGAAATGCTATTGGTTGCGGGTATTCGAAATACCGGAAGGAACCAAAAACTCGAAGGGAAGGGCCATTCAAAACCTGCTGAACATTGACCCGGACGATTCGGTAACCGCGTTTGTACGGGTAGAAACCCTGCAGGATGAAGAGTATATCAATTCTAACCACTTGCTCTTCTGCACAAGAAATGGGGTGGTAAAAAAGACGTTGCTTGAAGCCTATTCTAGGCCACGACAAAACGGTGTAATCGCGATTACCCTACGCGAGGGTGACCAGGTAATCTCCGTACGGTTGACCGATGGGAAACAGCACGTGATCCTGGCCAACCGAAACGGGCGAGCCATTCGTTTTGACGAAGAGGACGTGAGGCCTATGGGACGTACCGCTACCGGGGTGAAGGGGATAACGCTGGACGATGACGGTGAGGACGCCGTAATAGGCATGATCTGCATGGATCCGGAGTCGGATCACACCATCCTGGTCGTTTCCGAACAGGGATACGGCAAACGAACCATGCTGAACGATGAGGATGGCGAACCGGTATACCGCATCACGCGCCGAGGTGGGAAAGGGGTAAAAACCATTAATATAACCGAGAAAACGGGTAAGTTGGTGGCCATCAAAAGCGTAACAGACGACAATGATTTAATGATAATTAACAAATCGGGTATAACGATACGCGTAAAAATTTCCGATATTCGCATCATGGGACGCGTTACGCAGGGAGTCCGCTTGATTAACTTGGAAAAAAGAAACGATGAGATCGCTTCTGTTTGCAAGGTGAACGCTGAAGATAACGGTGAAGAGGCTGATGATGAAAACGTTGAAGAGAGTGATAGCGGTGATGTAATCCCTGACGTGAACGGCGTTGAGAACAACAGTGATAACGAGAATACTGAATAGGGAACATTAAACTTTTTTGATTTTAACTACTCCTAATATAGTAATTGCAACGTGTAAGCCAAGCATATGACTATGATGTTGAACCGTAAACAGGAATTATCAAACAATAAAAACATGTATACAATGAGAAGATTTTTACTCCTTACTTTGATTGCCCTTTTTTCTACCGGAGCCATCTTCGCGCAAAAATCGGCACTCAGAGACGCTAAAAGAGCGCTAGACAAAAACGATCTGAATGAAGCACGCACGATGATTCAGCAAGCAGCTTCGCACGAGGAGACGGCAACCGATCCGGAAACGTGGAAGGTGATGGGAGACATTGGCAACAAGGCGTTCGATAACGAGCGTACCAAGGCGATGCTGGGGCAAGCCACTAACGACAAAGTGATGTACGATGGATTGATGGAATCATACCTTCCGTACCTTAAAGCCGATTCACTATCAGAGATTCCTGATGCCAAAGGACGGGTGCGGAACAGGGTCCGTAGAGATTTAGCCGGTATCCTGAGGGCCAACTTCCCGTTTTACATCAACGGGGGAGTCTACTATAACGAGCAGGGAGACTATAAAAAAGCGACAGACTTCTTCGAAGTGTACTGGAATATTCCAACGCTCCCAATCTTTAGTGATCAAAAAGACGCCTTTGTGGCAGATAGCACCTACCAAACCATCAAGTACTACGCCATCCTCACTGCCATGCAGTCCCGAGATCACGAAAGGGCGCTAAAATTAATAGAGCGAGCTATCAACGAGCCCTTTATTGAAAACAGTACATTCGAGGAGAGTGCCTTGTACGAGTTGAAGGCCAGTGAGTACATCAGCATGGGTGACTCGACAAATTACATAGAAGCGCTGAGGCAAGGAGCCGAAAAATTCCCCTCAAGCAACTACTTCATCACGAATCTCGCGAACTTCCATATTCGTAGAGGTGAGAGTGCAAAAGCCATCGAGTTCTTGGATCAAGCTATCGAGAACGATCCCTCAAACGGGTGCGATCTATATAGCGTGAAAGGTGCCCTGGTAGCCGAGCAGGGTGATTACGCGGGTGCGGAAGCTGAATACAGAAAAGCACTCGAAACCGATTCCGATTGCGAAAGGGCATTGGAACACCTGGCAAGGAACTTTATCATTCAAGCCCAGAATTTGAAGGAGGAAACGGCAATGTTGACGAATAGACAACAGCAGGTGGAAAACGATGAAAAGACAGTACAACTGTATCAAGAATCACTTCCGCTATTGGAAAAGCTGGAGAAACTTCTTAAAGGACGAAGCGCCACGAACAGTGAAATAAATAACGCGCTGCTGCTCCTCAGAAACGTTTACTATAACCTAAGCGTACTTGGAGTTGATAAGTCAGCAGAACTTGAGGCTATAGAGAGTCAGTTAGATCTGAATTAAAACGTATGATAGACGCATCTGCTGCTTATTTTTACCTTAGCAGTAGTTGTTGACGATACGAGGGGAATGCCGATTGGAGTATTAATCTCCACGCCATTTCCCTCGTATCATGCACAAATAATTATTATCCCTGTTTAAATAAATATGCTTTCTAGTTGACATAAAGGTGAGACGAAGTAGGGAAGACATTTTGCTCTCCCTAATCAATTAAACATAATAGTAATTATAGGAATTTCATATCATTAAATCCTTTAATTCTCTCACGTTGCCATATTTCAGAATCGCACACGTATTCCAATCTTTTTTTGTATTTTTGTAAATCTGGAAGCTTGAATAAGAACCATTCCACCAACGCCTAACAAGTTAAGCAAAGAAAACGTATGGCAACTACCCAACGATATGACCAACGCGGTGTTTCCGCGACGAAAGAAGAGGTACACGCGGCGATAAAGAATAGTGGTAAGGGGTTGTATCCCAATGCTTTTTGTAAGATTATCCCGGATTATCTAGGAAACGACCCTGCCTATTGCAACGTGATGCACGCGGACGGTGCAGGTACGAAATCATCGCTTGCCTACGTCTACTGGAAAGAGACGGGCGATCTGTCGGTTTGGAAAGGGATAGCCCAGGATGCGCTGATTATGAACGTGGACGACCTACTTTGCGTGGGTGCCACGGATAACATCCTGGTTTCTTCCACCATTGGCCGCAATAAAAACCTTATCCCGGGTGAGGTAATTGCAGCTATCATCAACGGAACCAACGAGTTATGTGAAGAGCTGACGGCTATGGGCGTGCGTGTCTACCCTACCGGCGGTGAGACGGCCGACGTGGGTGACCTGGTACGTACCATCATCGTGGATAGTACGGTAACCTGCAGGATGCGGCGTGCCGACGTGATCGATAACGCCCGCATACAGGCGGGTGACGTGATCGTGGGACTCTCCTCATCGGGACAAGCCACCTACGAGAAGGAGTACAACGGCGGGATGGGCAGCAACGGGCTTACCTCGGCGCGACACGACCTGTTCGCACACTATCTGGCAAAAAAATACCCGGAGAGTTACGACCCATCCATCCCAGCCCATTTGGTCTATTCCGGTAACCTAAAGTTGACGGAGACCACCGAAAGCCTTGGCGTGGATGCCGGGAAGCTGGTGCTATCCCCTACCCGCACCTATGCACCCATTATATCGCTGATATTAAGTGAGTTAAGAGAAAAAATTAACGGGATGGTTCACTGCTCCGGTGGCGCGCAAACCAAGGTGTTGCACTTTTTAAAGGATGGATTGCGGGCGGTTAAGAACAACCTGTTCCCCACCCCTCCGCTCTTTCAACTTATCCAGGAGCAGTCGCAGACCGACTGGAAAGAGATGTACCGGGTATTCAACATGGGACACCGTATGGAACTTTACCTGCCCGAGGCGTACGCCCAACAGGTCATCGATATCTCTCGTTCGTTTAACGTGGACGCGCAAATCGTGGGACATGTCGAAAAGTCGGACAAAAAAGAGGTGCGTATCGAGGGTGAACAGGGGCAGTTCAGTTATTTTTGAAAGGTATAGAAGAAGATGTCAGAAAATTCATTGCTAGAAAAACTACAACACCTGGTCGCCCGTTTCGAAGAGGTCGGCACGCTAATCGCGGATCCCGCCGTGATTGCCGATATGGATCGGTACGTGAAGCTGAACAAGGAGTACAGCGACCTGCAGAAAATCGTTGATGCGAGAAACGAATATAAATCGGCCCTCGACAGCATTACCGAGGCCAAGAGCATCCTTGAAAACGAATCGGATAGCGACCTGCGGCAACTGGCTCAGGATGAGTTGACACTGCACAGCGACAGGATCCCCGACCTTGAGGAGGAGATCAAACTCCTGCTCATTCCTGCCGACCCGGAAGATGCCAAAAACGCGGTGATGGAGATTCGGGCAGGCACCGGTGGTGATGAGGCATCGATTTTCGCGGGTGACCTCTATAAGATGTATACCCGCTATTGCGAGGGTAAAGGGTGGAACACGGAGGTGGTCAGTTACACCGAAGGGACAGCAGGTGGCTATAAAGAGATTATCTTCACCGTGACCGGTACTGACGTGTACGGAACGTTGAAGTATGAATCGGGGGTACATCGGGTACAACGGGTACCCCAAACCGAAACGCAAGGGCGTGTGCATACCTCAGCAGCCACGGTAGCCGTGTTGCCCGAGGCGGAGGAGTTTGACGTTGAACTCAACCCGGCCGATATCGACTTCCAGACCGCACGCTCAAGCGGTGCCGGTGGCCAGCACGTGAACAAGGTGGAGACCAAGGTGCAACTCACCCATAGGCCAACGGGGATCGTGGTGGTCTGCCAGGAGGGACGGTCGCAGCTGAAAAATAGGGAGACCGCCATGCAGATGCTAAGGGCCCGGCTGTACGACATGGAGCTAACTAAGCGCCAAGGCGATATCGCTTCCCGAAGGAGAACTATGGTATCCACGGGAGACCGATCGGCGAAGATTCGCACCTACAACTACCCGCAAGGACGCGTAACCGATCACCGCATAAACTACACGATCTACAACCTTCCCGCGTTCGTGAACGGGGAAATTCAAGAGGTTATTGATCGGCTCATGGTAACCGAAAACGCCGAAAAAATGAAAGAGGCGAAACTGTAAACCTCTAGCGTTAGTTGAATTTTTATTAAAAACACCCTGTATTACACTAACTTGACATCTATAAAGACTCTATTTAATCAAACGAGTATATGACTAAGCTAGAACTTTTTGAACAGGTAAAACAGAAACAATCTTTCCTCTGTGTTGGGTTAGATACCGATAAGAAAAAAATACCGCGGCATCTCCTGGAGATGGAGGATCCCATTTACGAGTTCAACAAGGCGATTGTCGATGCTACCGTACCTTACTGCGTGGCTTTCAAACCCAACCTCGCCTTTTACGAGAGCGAGGGTACCGCGGGGTGGATGTCGCTGGAGAAGAGTATAGCCTATATCCGCCAGCGTTACCCCGAACAGTTTATCATTGCCGACGCCAAACGGGGCGATATAGGCAACACGAGCGAGATGTATGCCCGAACCTTCTTCGAGACACTGAAGGCTGACGCGGTAACGGTAGCTCCCTACATGGGTGAAGACAGCGTAAAACCGTTCTTAAACCAACCAGGACGATGGGTGGTGCTGCTAGCCCTGACCAGTAACAAGGGATCGCTAGATTTCCAGCTGACCGCCAATGCGAGCGGCGAACGGCTATTCGAGAAAGTGCTGCGCGTATCCCAAAAATGGGCGTCGAACGAGCAGATGATGTACGTGGTGGGTGCCACCCAAGGGAAGCGATTTGAAGAGGTACGGAAAATCGCACCCAACCACTTCCTCTTGGTCCCGGGTGTGGGTGCGCAAGGCGGCTCCCTTGAAGAGGTGTGCCGATACGGGATGAACCAGGAGTGCGGACTGCTGGTCAACTCCTCCAGGGCGATCATCTACGCCGATCAAGGGGAAGGATTTGCACATGCGGCGGCAGAAGAGGCGGCCAAGTTGCAGAAAGAGATGCAAGCGATGTTGCATAAGTACCTCTAACGTGATTGAACCATGCCCCTGAAACGAAAAATCATTAACGACCCAGTATTCGGCTTCATCACCATACCGAATGATTTCGTGTACGACATTATCCAACACCCCTTCCTACAGCGGTTAAGCCGCATAAGGCAACTGGGGCTGACATCATTTGTCTACCCCGGTGCTCAACATACCCGCTTTCACCACTCCCTCGGGGCCATGTTCTTGATGGGAGAAGCGTTGAAGACACTTAAAGAGAAGGGGCACGAGATCAGCGAGGAGGAGAAAAACGGGGCACTGGCAGCCATCTTGATGCACGATATCGGACACGGTCCCTTTTCGCACGTATTGGAACACACGCTAGTAACGCACGTTCAGCACGAGACCCTATCGCTCCTACTCATGAAACAGATGAATGCAGAGTTAAACGGGGCATTGCAAACCGCCATCGATATCTTTACCGACAAATACCCCAAACGGTTTCTCCATCAACTGGTAAGTGGCCAGCTGGATATGGACCGCCTCGACTACCTGCGGCGTGACAGCTTCTTCACCGGAGTGAGTGAAGGAAATATCGGCTCGGCACGCATCATCAAGATGCTCGATGTGAAAGACGATCAGCTGGTGGTCGAGTCAAAAGGGATCTACTCCATTGAGAACTTCTTGATGTCGAGGCGATTAATGTTCTGGCAGGTCTACCTCCACAAAACCGCGGTCGCCGCGGAAAAGATGATGATCAACACGCTAAAACGGGCCAAAGAGCTGAGTATGAATGGAGAACGCCTCTTCGCCTCCCCTGCCCTATCCTACTTCTTGAAGAAAGAGACCACCTTGGCCGACTTCGAGAACCACGGTGAAGCGTTGCAGCACTTCGCCCTCCTCGATGACAACGACCTCTGGTCGGCCCTAAAGGTATGGGCATCACACGGCGACACAGTCCTTCGGGTGTTGAGCGAGGGGATGATAAACCGGAAACTCTTTAAAATCGAGATAACAGAAGATGAGGTTGAACCAGAGAGGGTTAAACAACAGCTGGAATACTATACGCGGAAGTTTAACGTTTCGGAACATGAAGCCGGCTACTTCCTGGCATCGGATTGCATGGCGACCGATATGTACAATAAAGAAGATGACAGCATCGGGATCCTCTACAAGGATGGCACGGTGAAAGATATCTCCAAAGCTTCTGATATGCTCAATATCGAGTTGCTATCGAAGAGGGTAGAAAAACATTACTTCGCGTACTTGCGGGTTTAAATCACTCCTCCCGTGCCGTGGGCACTACAAACCATACCACCAGCGATCCTATAACTCCCAGCAAAAGAATAATCCCCCTAACGGTAAGGTTATCACGGATAACCACGAACGATGAAAAGAGTACCATGAGCGACATAACAACGATAACCCCGGCTTTCCCTTTTCGGGTCAACCCTTTCCGACGTTGGTAATTCTTTATTCTCGGGCCCAACACCCGGTTATTCAACAGCCAATCGTACATCCGCTTAGAGCTCTTCGCGTAAAGGAACGCCGATAGCAGGGCAAACGGGGTAACCGGCAGACCCGGTACCACGATGCCCAGCATGGCCAATACCAGCGCAACAGTACCCCCTATCGCGTACAGCAATCGGGCCACCTTGCTCCTTTTCAGCTCAAGGCTCCCCTTCTCCTCATTTGGTATGGTGACAACCGCATTACCCCTACTTCTCATTCTATTGGATGATTTTCACGCAAAAACAGTTCTGAACCGCGAAGATAAGCAAATAATTAAAAATCATTCGGTGGGAATAAGTTTTGGGGACTTCGTGTAATTCCGCTATCTTTGCGGGAAATTGTCAAGGTTATTAAGTTGTTAAGGGTTATATTTTAAGGAGATCCCATAAAAAATGAAACATTCCAATAAAATAAAAGATTCCAATAATAGAGAAGGTAAGAAGGTACGTGTGCTCTTTGTCTGCCTTGGGAACATATGCCGTTCACCGGGCGCCGAGGGCATTATGAAACAATTAATAGAGGATCATGAGCTACAGGATTTCATTGAGGTAGACTCCGCGGGGACCTCTGGTTGGCACGAAGGCGACCTGCCGGATGAGCGTATGCGGGCACACGGTGCAAAAAGAGGCTACGACTTCCTCAGCAGGGCACGCCGGTTCCGGAAAAGAGACCTCGACAAGTTTGATTATATCATCGTGATGGACAGCAGCAACTACACCAATGTGAAGTCGCTGGCTTCTACCAAAGAACAGCTGGACAAGATCCATATGATGACCGACTATTCCCAACAATATAACCACGACCACGTTCCCGACCCCTACTATGGCGGCGCATCTGGCTTTGAGCTGGTACTTGACCTTCTCGAAGATGCGACCGAGGGATTGCTACAAGCCATCAAGGAAAAACACGCTTTTGCCTAAAATCCTGCCAAGCAGGCGTATATTTTTCAGATTTTAGAACAGAGAAAAGGAGAAGCCTATCAAAAATGGCTTCTCCCTCTCAAAAATCAAGTAGCTTCTTACGCTACTAATAGGTCATTTTCGGTTCCAGTTTGCCCGCTTCGGCAATCATTTCCGCTACCTGATCTTGTGAAGGTAAGCGACGAACCAACTTCTTCTCTTCGTTTACCTCTTGAATCTTGGCATACAGGTTTTCGGGGTTCCTGTTGCGCATCTCCTTCACGGTGTCTACACCGGCTGCCTCCAGCAGTTCTGAGAACTGGGGCCCCACACCAGGTATACGG
>JGI24711J26586_10000419_pt1 | contig 32813 bp, 25 predicted proteins | sample BioPla3DNA1_FD_26586 | JGI IMG/M metagenome (IMG submission 26586)
AATCTCCCCCAAGGGGGAGACTTTGTTTTACAGCGTATTGCGAGTTTATTGCGTTGTAGGTTAAGTGCATTTTTTTAAGTTATTTCGTTTTGCAAAGGTATACTTTTATTTCTTTACTTTTTTCCTTCAGCTGAAAAAATAAATATTTACCCCACTTTTATTTTTTTACCGCAGAGTTCCCAAAGGATTCCCAAAGGTCGCAGAGTTTCTTTGCGGTTAAAAAGAATGAACAATTACGAATGAACAATTAAAAATTACGAATTACGAACTGACGCTTCGAGAGCCTCAGCGTCCGAAGTTACTATAACGTAATAAAACAATAACAAACTGAAAATCAAACAATTTCAAACTCCCTCCCCATTTATTCGTAAAGCTATTTAAATTTTACATTAAGGTACTCATGCTTTTCGCTTCGCTTCAAGTGGGGAGGGCTGGGGTGGGGTAGATAAGTGAACAACGCTGTTAACTTGCAACACGCTGTCAGGGGTGGGGTGATGAGTGAGCAACGCAATCAACTTGCAATATAACATTGAAGAGTGGAGCACGAGTAAAAATATACAATCAAAACATACGTTTGAATATCAGTTGGTTAATAAAACCGAACGGACTAATTTCGGGTTGATTCGGTTAATAGTGTAAAAAAAATGAAAATAGTGCTTAAAAAATGATTATTTTTGTTGATGAACATAAAATAAGATTATATATTTGTAAATCGTTGAAATAAAATAATATGGCAAAGTGGCTGCAAAAATTATTTGGAACAAAATCCGAAAAAGACATCAAACAATTAACCCCTTATATTAATAAGATACAAGAAGTCTACCCTGAAATAGAAAAATTGTCCAACGATGAGTTGAGAGCAAAAACACATCAATTCAAACAGCAAATTCATGAGGCAATAAAAGAGGATAAAGAACGCATACAAGAGATTAAAGATAGTTTAGAACGCCGGTTCGATATGGCGATACAAGAAAAAGAGAAACTTTATGCCGAAATAGAAAGTTTGGAAGATGCTATTTATCAGCAAACAAGTGAAGTTTTACTCGAAATTCTTCCGGAAGCCTTTTCGGTTATAAAAGAAACGGCACGTCGGTTCAAAGAAAACAAAGAGGTGGAAGTTACAGCTTCCGATTTCGACCGCGATTTGGCAACTACTTTCGACAGCATTAATATTAAAGGCGATAAAGCTGTCTATCAAAACACTTGGATGGCAGGAGGCACTGAAATTGTTTGGGATATGTGTCATTACGATGTGCAATTGATAGGAGGTATTGTATTGCATCAAGGAAAAATTGCTGAAATGGCTACGGGAGAAGGAAAAACTTTAGTGGCTACCTTACCTGTTTACTTAAATGCTTTAACGGGCGAAGGAGTACATGTGGTTACCGTTAACGATTATTTGGCAAAACGTGACTCCGAATGGATGGGAATGCTTTATCAGTTTCATGGCTTAAAAGTAGACTGTATTGATAAACACGAACCTAACTCAAATGAGAGACGCGATGCTTATTTAGCCGATATTACTTTCGGTACCAACAACGAATTCGGATTCGACTATTTAAGAGACAATATGGCACGCAATGTTACAGAGTTAGTTCAACGAAGACATAATTATGCCATTGTCGACGAGGTAGACTCCGTATTGATTGACGATGCTCGAACGCCGTTAATTATTTCAGGACCAACACCGCGAGGAGAACAACAAGATTTTGATAAATATAAACCCATAGTAGAAAAGTTGTACAATGCACAACGACAGTTAGTAACAAATTTGCTTTCGGAAGCAAGACGTTTGCTCAACGATAGTACAAATCCTAAAAATGAAGAAGAAGGAGCAAAATTATTACTGCGTGCACATAGAGGAATGCCTAAAAACAAGGCACTTATTAAGATGTTAAGCGAACCCGGCATGAAGCAATTGCTTTTAAAAACGGAAAGTTTTTATATGGCAGAACAAAATAAAAACATGCCCATTATTGACGATGAATTGTATTTTGTTATAGAAGAAAAACTAAATTCGGTTGATATCAAAGATAAAGGTATTGATTTGGTGGCAAGTAATGCAGAAGAAGCCAAGTTTTTTATTATTCCTGATGTTGGAAGCGAAATAGCGGAATTGGAAAAATCGAATCTTTCTTCGGAAGAAAAAATAGAGAAAAAAAATGAAATATACCGCAATTTTTCCATTGCATCGGAACGTATTCATACCATTCAACAATTATTGAAAGCATATACTATGTTCGAAAAAGATGTCGAATACGTGGTGTTGGATAATAAAATTAAAATTGTTGACGAGCAAACGGGACGTATTATGGAAGGACGTCGCTATAGCGATGGACTGCACCAAGCAATAGAAGCAAAAGAGAACGTAAAAGTAGAAGCTGCTACGCAAACGTATGCTACCATTACTTTACAGAATTATTTTCGTATGTATCGTAAATTGGCGGGGATGACGGGAACCGCTGAAACGGAAGCCGGCGAGTTTTGGAATATTTACAAATTAGACGTTGTTACCATTCCAACCAATCGACCGGTAATCAGAGAAGATAGAGAAGACCTTGTTTATAGAACCAAAAGAGAAAAATATTCCGCTATTGTCAATGAAATATTGGATTTAAACGAACAAGGTAGACCCGTATTGGTGGGGACTACTTCTGTCGAAATATCGGAACTTTTATCTAAAATATTAACAACGAGAAGAATAAAACACAATGTCTTAAATGCGAAGCTGCATAAAAAAGAAGCCGATATCGTTGCTGAAGCAGGGCAATTGAGGGCTGTAACCATAGCAACCAATATGGCCGGACGTGGAACGGACATAAAATTAACGCCTGAAGTAAAAGAATTGGGCGGATTGGCGATTATCGGTACCGAACGACACGATTCTCGTCGTGTAGACAGGCAGTTGCGTGGACGAGCCGGACGTCAAGGAGATGTCGGAAGTTCCCAATTTTTCGTTTCATTGGAAGATGATTTGATGCGTTTGTTTGCTTCCGACCGCATTGCCAAAGTAATGGATCGTCTCGGATTTAAAGAAGGAGAAGTCATTCAGCATAATATGATTACAAATTCTATCGAACGCGCTCAAAAGAAAGTCGAAGAAAATAACTTCGGCATTCGTAAGCGTTTGTTGGAATATGATGACGTAATGAACAAACAAAGAGAAAGCATTTATAAAAAAAGAAGAAATGCTCTTTATGGCGATCGCTTGGAATTGGATATATCGGAAATGTTTAACAATATTTGCTCTTTTATAGCGTCTAACTATCAAGAAGATAGAGATTTTGAAGGATTTCAATATGCCGTAATTTCTGTTTTAGGATGTGAAAGTCCTGTGGATGAGAAGCAGTTTTATCAAGAGAAAACAGAAGATATAGCAACACAGCTTTATGATAGTGCGTATTTTAGCTACAAAGACCGCATCCTTAAGATGTCGGAAAAAGCAATGCCCATTGTACAGTCGGTGTTCGAAAGAGAAGGACATCGTTACGAAAACATTGCAATTCCTATTACAGACGGGAAAAAAACAATGCAGATAATAGCTAATTTACAGCGATGTGTAGATAATGGAGCACGCGAATTAGCATTAACGATAGAAAAAAACTTGACACTTGCTATTATTGACGATGCATGGAAAGAACACTTACGTGAAATGGACGACTTAAAACAGTCGGTGCAAACCGCTTCTTATGAGCAAAAAGATCCGCTTTTAATTTATAAATTTGAATCTTATGAGTTGTTCTCACGCATGCTGACGGGAGTATATAAAGATATCGTTTCTTTCTTAAATAATGGAAGAATTCCTATTTTAGAATCTCAAAATGTGCAAGAAGCCCGACTTCCGGTAAGCGATCAGGCTAAATTAAAAACAGGAAGAGAAGAAGTTTCTGCTCAAAGTACTTCGCAACCTCAAGTAACGCAACCCGTTAAAGTGGAAAAGAAAGTGGGAAGAAATGAGCCATGTCCTTGCGGAAGCGGAAAAAAATATAAAAATTGTCATGGAAGAGTTTAATGCTCTATAAAACGAACATGCCAAATTAAATATAAGTAGATGATTATAAAGAATTTTCCATACGATTTTCAATTAAAAAAATTATGAACGTATGAAAAAAAAAGCGGTTCTTTCAGTAAGCAATGATTTATATACCGACCCAAGAGTAGATAAAGTATGTCATACTTTAGATTCAATAGGTTATGAAGTGCTGTTGGTAGGACGAAAGTACCGTAATTCACCTGCTTTAACCCCTAGAATATATCCGACGAAACGACTGCATTTGTTTTTTAGAAAAGGAGCATTGTTTTATGCGGAAATGAATATTCGTTTGTTCTTTTTTCTTTTATTTACTCGTTGTGATGTATTTGTAGCGAACGATTTAGATACATTACTTCCTAATGTTTTGGCGAGTAAAATACGTCGAAAAAAAATAGTGTACGACAGCCATGAATATTTTTTAGGATTGGACTCAATAGCCGATAAACCTTTCGTAAAAAAAACGTGGACGATAATCGAAAAATATTGTTTTCCTAAATTAAAACATGTGATTACGGTTTCTCAATCTATTGCAAATCAGTATGAAAAAGAATACGGACTGAAAGTAAATGTAGTGAGAAATATCCCTATATCGCATCAGCCCGAATTAAAAGAAACCAAACAATCTTTGCAATTGCCGGAAGATAAAACAATTATCATTTTACAAGGAAATGCAATTCATCGGAATAGAGGGGGCGAAGAACTAATAGAAGCAATGCCGTTGATTGAGAATGCAGTGCTGATTGTCGTTGGTAGCGGAGATATTATCCCTTTTCTAAAACAAAGAACAATGGAATTATCCCTGCAAGATAAAATTGTTTTTATTGATAGACAAAGTCCTGAAAAATTGTTTCATTATACCTATTTCGCAGATATTGGAATAGCTTTTGATAAAAATGTGAGTCTCAATCATTATTTTAGTCTTCCGAATAAAATATTCGATTATATAAAAGCAACAACTCCTTATTTATGTAGTAATTTGCCGGAAAGGAAGTATATAACTGAAAAATATGAAGTTGGAATTGTATTGGACGAAATTACTCCGGTAGCTATAGCTAATGCCGTACGGCATTTAATGGATGATGAAAAATTATATAACCGGTTAAAAGAAAATTGTAAGCAAGCTGCTACCGAATTGACTTGGGAAAACGAAGAAAAAGTATTGAAAAATATTTATCTTAATTTATAAACTTGCAAGTTTTAATATGCTTTTGCAAATAATACTCTTTCATTAGAAGGTTTACCCGAATAAATACACACTCCGTCTTCTTGTGGATTATTGAAAGGAATACAACGAATGGTAGCCTTTGTCTTTTCTTTTATGATAGCTTCGGTTTCAGCTGTTTTATCCCAATGAGCAGAAACAAACCCGCCTTTGTTTTCAATAACATCAACAAACTCATCCCACGTGTCGACTTTAGTTGTGTTATCTTCTCTAAATTTTAAAGCTCTGTTAAATAAGTTGTTGTGTATATCTTCCAAGAGAGATTTTACTTTATCGATTATATTGTCTTTATCAATAAGTGTTTTCTCGAATGTATCTCTGCGAAAAAGTTCTACTTTATTGTTTTCTAAATCTCTCGGACCTATTGTTATGCGAANAGGTACTCCTTGCAATTCGTATTCATTAAACTTCCATCCCGAACGGTATTCGTCTCGGTTGTCATATTTTACACTTATATTATGGGCTTGTAGTGCTTCAACAATATTTTCGGCGACTTTATTTACTTGCGATAATTGTTCTTCGTTACGATAAATAGGGATGATAACCACTTGTAAAGGAGCAATTTTCGGAGGCAATATCAATCCTTTATTGTCGGAATGAGCCATGACCAATGCACCTATTAAGCGAGTAGAAACGCCCCAAGAAGTTGCCCAAACATATTCAAGTTTGTTTTCTTTATTGAGAAACTGAACATCAAAAGCTTTAGCGAAATTTTGACCTAAGAAATGAGAAGTTCCTGCTTGTAAGGCTTTTCCATCTTGCATTAAGGCTTCAATACAGTAGGTGTCAACAGCTCCTGCAAAACGTTCCGATAAAGATTTAGTGCCAATAACAACGGGAACTGCCATATAATTCTCTGCAAAATCGGCATAGATATGTATCATTTTTTCAGCTTCTTCTATAGCTTCCGCTTCCGATTGGTGAGCGGTATGTCCTTCTTGCCATAGAAATTCGGCGGTACGTAAAAACAAGCGGGTTCTCATTTCCCAACGTACAACATTAGCCCATTGGTTAATAAGTAATGGTAAATCGCGGTAAGATTGAATCCAATTTTTATAAGTACTCCAAATAATCGTTTCCGAAGTAGGACGTATAATTAATTCTTCTTCAAGTTTAGAATCGGGGTCAACAACAACGCCTTTGTTATCATCGCTTTGTTTTAAGCGATAATGCGTAACAACAGCACATTCTTTTGCAAACCCTTCCACGTGGCTTGCTTCTTGACTTAAATACGACTTAGGAATAAAAAGAGGGAAATAAGCATTCACATGTCCGCTTTTTTTAAACATACGGTCAAGTACATCTCGCATATTTTCCCATAAAGTATAGCCATAAGGTTTAATAACCATACAGCCTCGCACAGCCGAATTTTCAGCTAATCCGGACTTGATTACTAAGTCGTTATACCATTGAGAGTAATTCTCTTCCTTTGTAATTAATTGTTCTGACATTTTTTTGGTATAGTTTTTGAATTTATATTAATAAAAAGTATAACTTTGCAAAAAGAAATAGACGTGCAAAAATATAAAAAATAACAATATAAAATAAAGGAGGATCAAGTCATGAAAAAAATATTAAAAGTCAGCTTACTAATAGCAAGTGTGTTTTTCTTATCGTGTACTACAACTTCTACCATAATAGACGATGGATATTATACTGCCGCAGAAAGACAGCAAAAATTAGACAAAGAAAAAGCCTCAAAAGGGCAAAAAGAGTATGAAAGTCAGCAATCTTATAATCAGCAACAAAATCAGACTCAACAAAACTACAATCAACAAAACTACAATCAACAAAATTATAATCAACAACAAAAGCAAAATAATCAGTACTATAATAACCGGCAGTCGGATTACTCGGAATCTTACAGTGAAGGTGGCAATACATATATCACCCACAATTATTATTACGATTATGATAATTATTACGATTATGAATATGCTGCTCGTCTTCGCCGATTTTATAGTCCTTATTATAGTAGTTGGAGTTATTATGACCCGTATTATACCAATATGTATTGGTATAGTCGTAATCCGTCACATTGGGGAGTAAGTGTTTATTTAGGATATAATTTTTGGTGGGACCACCCTTATTATCGTCCTTATTATTACAATCCTTACTATCACAATCCCTATTATTATAATCCGTATTACAACCCCTATTATAATCCCTATTATAACCCTTATTACAATCCTTATTATAATCCTTATTATTATCATCACTACTGTAAACCTTATTATGGATACCATGACTATTATAAGCCGGGCGATTACTATTATAATAGCTATGATAAAAATAGAACCTATAGTTATACCTATGGACATAGGAGGTCGGCTCAAGGAGGGATGGCAGGAGTGGTGAATGCAGGTGGTGGAGATGTGAGAAAATCAACAAATGACAATCCGAATAGAAAAGAAAATACGAGAACAACTCCCATTACTTTCGGAGAAATGTATGAAAATGCAGTGAATTCAAACGCGGTTTATAGGGGAGAAGCTACATCGCGTAGCAGCAATGTCTCAACTCCAACAACTCCAGTCAATCAAAGTACGTCAACACAACAAGTACGACCTACTAACGAAGTAAAACCCACTGAATCCAATAGAATGTATGTAGATCCTAATAATAAAGTAAATGCAACGGAACAACGTCCCGGAATTCCGGGGAAAGTTACTCCATCGCAGCAAGAAGATAATTCTTTAAGGGATCAAAATCGAAGCATTTCTAATGAAAATAGAAATATGGAACCTGTCAATAATAGAAACAATGCTATTGACAATCAAAACATTACTCCATCTGGCAATAATTCAAGGAATAATGACCCTGTCAATCCGAATACGCGACAAAATATAGAGCGTAATACAACACCTACTCAACCGACATCTCCTACGAGAGATACAAGAGATAATAATTCAAATTACAATAATTCAAGGAATAATGACCCTGTTAATCCGAATACGCGACAAAATATAGAGCGTAACACAGCACCTACTCAATCGACATCTCCTGCGAGAGATACGAGAGATAATAATTCAAATTACAATAATACACGGTCTAATAATTCATTTTCACAACCTAATAGGCAAGAACAGCGTAATACCACACCTTCTCGCTCGGTAAGACAGGAAAGAAATGATAATTCGAATAGAAACTACAATAACGCTCCTTCCAATAATAATAGCAGAAACACTTATAGTTCTCCTTCTAATAGGAATAGTAATTCTGCACCTTCGTCAAGCAGTAGAACTCCAAGTAGTTCGGGTAGAAGTAATCATTCATCGGGAAGTAGTAATATTCAAAGAAGATAATTTTAAATAAACAATAATTTTAATTATTTAAAACAATAAAAATGAAAAAATTAAATATAACATTACTAAGCATTATTATAGTAAGTGTTTTGAATGTGTTTAGTCAAGATGAAATAGACGCTTTTCGATATTCACAGTTAACACCGACCGGAACCGCTCGATTTTCCTCCTTAGCCGGTTCAATGGGAGCTTTTGGTGCCGATTTTTCTTGTTTAAGTTCCAATCCGGCAAGTATTGGAGTGTATAAGCGTTCGGAGTTTACATTTTCTCCGGCTTTGTATTATAGTAAAGCTACTTCCTTTTATAATAATACTGATGCTTATGATTTTAAATATAATTTTAATGTAGGAAATCTTGGAGCCGTATTTGTCATTCCGTATAAAAAAAATTGGTATATTCAATTTGGAACAGGTTTTAACAGAATGAATAATTATCATAATCGTTATATTATCAAAGGACCCAATACAGGTGTTCGGGCTAATACAACTACTTCAATGACGGATTATTTTTCTTTATTGGCTAATGGAATCGCCGATTCAAATCTTACGGGAATAGGCGATTGGGCTTATCAAACATGGCTTATAGACCCTTATGCAAGTACTAAACCTAACCAATATGTAAGTCACATAAGCGGAGTTAATTTAGAGCAACGTAAAGTGATACAAACAACAGGTTCAGCCAATGAATATGTTTTTTCTTCAGGCGCTAACTATAAAGATATGTTGTATATAGGAGCAACAGTAGGATTCCCGTTTTTCTCTTATACTCAAAGTTCTACCTACTTTGAAAGACTTGCAGATCCTAACGATACTTCTACCAAATTTAAATCATTTCATGTAGATGAAACTTTTTCATCGGAAGCAACAGGGGTTAATTTCAAATTAGGCATACTGTATCAGCCTGTTAAGTTTATGCGTTTTGGATTTGCTTGCCATACCCCTACGTTTTATAATACAATAAGAGAAAGATACACATCACATTATGAAACAGAAGGATATGATAAAAAATACACTTCAAATGGGAAGTTCGATTATTCATTAACAACTCCTTTAAGAGTGATAGGCGATTTAGCTTTTATTATTAAAAAGCACGGCTTTATTAATTTACATTATAGTTTTACCGATTATTCGACAATGCAAATGCATTCACGTTATTATGATTTTGATAATGAAAATGAAAATATACGTAATTATTTTCAAGCAGTTCATACTCTCGGAATCGGAGCAGAAGTAAATCTTACTCCTGTAGCTATACGTTTGGGTTATGCTTATAACACAAATCCTTATAAATCAGCAGTCTTGATGGATGGAAGCTATCATTTGATAACAGGGGGATTAGGTATACGAACCAATCATTTTTTTGCTGACTTTGCTTATATGCATAAACTCTATTATAATAAGAGTGTTTTTTATAATACAAAAAATAATAACCTGATAGATCATATAATCGTTAATCAACATTTTATCTTCACTTTTGGGTTTAAAATTTAACGTAATTTGACAACGAATAATTTATTGGAACAAGGAATTGCACTTCCTATTATGGAGGAGTTTTATTCCTTACAAGGTGAGGGGTTTCATACGGGCAAAGCGGCTTATTTTTTACGTATCGGAGGCTGTGATGTAGGATGTAGTTTTTGTGATACAAAAGAATCATGGGATGCAAACCGACATCCTTTGGTGCTTGTTGATAATGTGATTAATAATATATTACAATCTTCGGCGACTACGGTTGTAATTACAGGAGGTGAGCCTTGTTTGTATAATTTATCGTATTTATGTCAAGAAGTTGCCAAACACAAAATTGTTTTACATCTCGAAACTTCCGGCTCGGAAAAATTAAGCGGAAATTGGAATTGGATTTGTTTTTCGCCTAAAAGAAAAACAATTATTCAACCTGAATTTTATCAAAAAGCCAATGAGTTAAAAGTTATTGTAGAAGAATCCATAGATTTGCTATGGGCGGAAGAAAATGCTGAAAAAATTAACAAAAAATGCGAATTGTTTTTACAACCGGAATGGAGTCAGCGAGAAACGATACTTCCACTTATTGTCAATTATATTTTATTACACCCGAAGTGGAAAATATCATTACAAAGTCATAAGTATATGCGTATTCCTTAAAGCAAAGAGATGGCAAAGAAAAAGAAAGAAGTATTAATCGAAGATCTTGAAATTATAGATGCAGGGACTGAAGGAGTAGCTATTGGAAAACATGAAAATATGGTTGTTTTTGTTCCTTATGCTGTTCCCGGAGATAAGGTAGATGTGAAGGCGATAAAAAAAAGAAGTTATTACCATGCTAAAATAGTGAATATTAAAACTTCTTCTATTAATCGTGTCGAACCTTTATGTCGGCATTTTGGAGAATGCGGAGGTTGTAAATGGCAGCACATGAATTATGCAACACAGTTGTATTATAAACAAAAACAAGTGGTTGACAACTTTATTCGTATAGGAAAATTTCCATTTCCAAAACTACAACCGATTATTCCTTCTGCTAATATATATGAATATCGCAATAAGATAGAATATGCTTTTTCGCCACGTCGTTGGTTGACGGATGCAGAAATAGCAAGTGGTAAAAATATCGATAATAGAGCTTTAGGCTTTCATATACAAGGGATGTTTGATAGAATATTGGATATCGAATTCTGTCATTTACATCGTGATATAGGAAATAAAATTCGCAATGCAATTAAACAATATGCAATTGAAAATGAGTTGGAATTTTGGGATGCACGCGAGAAAAAAGGGTTTTTGCGTAATTTGATGATGCGTTTTGCATCTACCGGCGATTTGATGTTGATAGTTATTTTTTATACTTATAATGAGGAATCCGAAAAATTAATGCGTTATTTGGATGAAAAATTTCCGGAATTGACATCTTTACTTTATGTTATCAATCAGAAAGATAATGATGTAATAACGGACTTGCCGGTTCATGTTTTTTCGAAAAAAGAGTATATTACTGAAAATATGAACGAATTTGTTTTTCAAATACGTCCTCATGTTTTTTATCAAACAAATTCGGAACAAGCATTGAACTTGTACAATGTTATTAAAGAGTTTGCCAATATACAGTCGGAAGATATTGTTTATGATTTATATACAGGTACGGGAACCATTGCTGTTTTCTTGTCAAAAGAAGCAAAAAAAATAGTAGGGATAGAATACGTAGCAGAGTCGATTAAAACTGCTAAACATAATGCTGAAATTAATGCTGTTTCCAATGTTAGTTTTGAGGTTGGCGATATGGCAAAAGTACTTACAGATGAGTTAGTGGAAAAACACGGCAAACCGAAAATTATTATTACGGATCCGCCTCGTTCGGGTATGCATTCGGATGTTATACGACAAATAATAAAAATGGCTCCGGAAAAAATTGTTTATGTAAGTTGTAATCCTGCAACCCAAGCCAGAGATATAGCTTTACTGATTGAAAAATATGAAGTTGTTAAAGTTCAGCCTGTTGATATGTTTCCTCACACTCAACACGTGGAAAATGTGGCATTGCTTCAGAAAAAGCAATCTTTATCATAAATAAAACTTTCAACGGCTAACCGATAGCCTTGCAATCCGAATCCGATTATACAGCCTTTGCATACATCGGAAATATAAGAGTGTTTGCGGAAAGATTCTCTCTGAAAAACATTGCTAATATGTACTTCAACAGTCGGAATGTCAATAGCTTTGATAGCATCTCTTAGTGCGATGGATGTGTGTGCGTAAGCTCCCGGGTTTAAGATAATTCCATCGTATGTGTTGTTGGCTTGATGAATAGCCTGTATTAGTTCTCCTTCTAAGTTAAATTGTTGGTAATCTATTAGTATAGAAGAATAGTTGGTTTTTAATTGGTTTAAATAATCATTCAAAGAAACGTTTCCGTAAATGGCGGTTTCTCTTTTTCCTATTAAATTGAGATTAGGACCGTTTAAGATTAATAAGCGTGTGTTTTTATTTTTCATTATCATCTACATAAATAATTCTAAAAATTTCCTCATTCTCTTTTTTCAAGAAATAATATTCTCTCATGTAAAGTTCCATAGCATCTTTGTTTTTATTGATTTCTTGATTGATTTTTTTTATTTGTTCGTTTTTATTGAGAAGTTGTTGGTTCTCTTTTTCTAATTTTTTAATTTCTTTTTTTAATTTAATACTTAAAAAGAGATTGTTTTCGCTTAACGATAAGTAGCTAATTAATAACAATATAAGTATTAGATATTTATACTTTCCTATCCATGCAAATATTTTCATACGTTCATTGTTTTAGAGTTGTTTTTTATATAAGTATTAATTTCGTCTATTATTTTTTGTGCTAATTGATTGGCTTCTTTTTCTGTTTGACTTTCAGCATAAATGCGTATAATCGGTTCGGTGTTTGATTTGCGTAAATGCACCCATTCTTTGTGAAAATCAATTCTAACTCCATCTATATCAATAACAGGTTGTTCTTTGTATTTGTTTTTAAAATAAAGTAAAAGTTCATCTACATTAATATTATTCTCTAAGAGAATTTTATTTTTAGAAATAAAAAAATCAGGATAAGTTTTTCTTAATTCCGAACATGTTTTTTTTGTTTTAGCTAAATACGACAAAAACAAAGCAATTCCTACCAAAGCGTCTCTACCATAGTGTAATTCGGGATAAATGACTCCGCCATTTCCTTCGCCTCCGATAATGGCATTTGTTGTTTTCATTTTTTTGACAACATTGACTTCGCCGACAGCAGAGGCACTATAAGTACCACCGTATTTTTCGGTAACAATTTGAAGTGCTTTGGTTGAAGATAAATTGGAAACGGTATTGCCTTTTTTATTTTGTAAAACATAGTCGGCAACAGCAACTAAGGTGTATTCTTCACCAAAAACTTCTCCATTTTCTTGAACAATGGCAAGTCTGTCAACGTCAGGGTCAACAGCAAATCCTACATCTGCACGAGTGTTTTTTACCGTATGACAGAGTTCTTCCAAATGTTCGGGAAGCGGTTCCGGATTGTGAGCAAAAACACCTGTAGGTTCTCCATTAATTATTTGAATATTGTTTACGCCCAATGCTTTCAATAGAATAGGCAAAACAATTCCTCCCGAAGAGTTGATGCAATCAATGGCTATGTTAAAATTTCTTTTACGAATGGCATCTACATCAACGAGGGGAAGTTCAAGTATTTTTTTTATATGAAAATCAATAGCATCATTTTGTTGAATGCATTTTCCCAATTGAGAAGCCTCTGAAAATAATATGTTTTGATTTTCAGAGAGAGTAATTATTTTTTCTCCTTCTTCGGCAGATAAAAACTCTCCTTTTTCGTTTAGTAATTTTAATGCATTCCAATTGAATGGGTTATGACTTGCCGTGATAATGATTCCTCCGATAGCATCGGAATGTAAAACTTTCATTTCTACTGTAGGGGTGGTCGTTAGTCCTATGTCAATGGGATTAATGCCCATACTCAATAAAGTTCCACAAACAATATGATTGACCATTTCGCCCGAAGTGCGTGCATCTCTTCCTATAACGACATTTAAGTTGTTGTTGGAAAGGTTCTTTTCTTTTAAAAAAACACTATAAGCAAGGGTGAATTTAACGATGTCATAGGGTGTTAAATTTTCTCCTATTTTTCCTCCTATTGTTCCTCTAATTCCCGATATTGATTTTATTAGTGACATAGTATTTATTTATTCTTATTTTTTTATTTGCGTACAAAAATACGCATTTTAAAAATTATTACAAAAGATAATTATCATTATTTTTGAACAAAAATTCGCTTTACTCTTTGCGAAATTCCTGTTAGCACTTCATATTCAGTACGATTTGCTTTTTTAGCAAATTGAGTAATGGGTAAATCTTTTCCAAAAATAATAACGCTATCGCCTTCTTTAGCTGAAATATCAGAAATATCTGCCATACACATATCCATGCAAATATTTCCTACAATTTTAGCCATTTGATTATTAATTAAAATAACTCCGTTTTCATTTTCTAAGGTGCGAGGAAATCCGTCGGCATAACCAATTGGGATTATTGCTAATGTAGTGTCTTTAGGAGCAGTCCATTTTCGATTATATCCTACGGTATCTCCTTTTTTAATGAGTTTGATTTGTGAAATAATAGTTTTTAATGTAGCTACATTTTCAAGTTTGTTTTGATTGGCAAATGGATTGATGCCGAACAATCCGATTCCAAGCCGAACCATATCGAAATGGTATTGCGGAAAACGTACCGTAGCAATGGAATTGCAGATATGTTTAATAGGCGTATAGCCTAAGCTCTCACTTATAATGCTATGACACTCTGTTAATAAGTCAGCTTGTTGTTTTGTGAAATCATCTTCGTAGGTGTCGTCGGCAGCAGCAAAATGAGAGAATATACTTTCGACTATGATTTTCGGATTGTTTTTTAAAAGATTTAATAAGTCGGTTAGGTTTTGTTTTTCAAATCCTAAGCGATGCATTCCCGTATCTATTTTTAAATGAATGTGTATGTTAGGAATTTGAGGGTTGTGTTCCAATGCTTGTTCCAATAAATGCAATATGCGAAAACTGTAAATTTCGGGTTGTAATTGTTGTTTGAGTATAGATTCTATGCTTCGTTCATCGGGATTCATTACCATAATAGGCAAATGAATGTTTTTATTTTTTAATGCAATGCCTTCATCTACATAAGCAACAGTTAAATAATCAATTTTATGATATTGCAGTTCATTGGCAATGTCGATGTCGCCAATGCCATAACCGAAGGCTTTTACCATTGCCATAACTTTTGTATTAGGCTGGATGAGAGAACGAAAATAGTTTAAGTTAGCTATCAGCGAAGTTAAACTTACCTCTAATACTGTTTCGTGAGTTTTTAATTCTAAGTAATTGGATATGCGTTCAAAATTGAACTCTCTTGCTCCTTTGATAAGAATGATTTCGTCTTCAAGTTTTGAATAATCAAATTCTTCAAAAAAATCACCGGTTGTTTTATAAAATTCTTTTTTAATAGTAAAACTATTAGCTTGTCGAGAGATGGCTTCCCCAATACCAATTATGCGATGGACATTTTTTATTATTAATAAATCGGCAATTTGCTTATATAATTCATACTCGGAACTACCGCTTTGTAAGATGTCGGAAAGAATAAGTGTTCGTTTTTTGAATTGTTGTTGATTAGCCATTAAATTGAGAGCTATTTGTAAAGAATTAATATCGGAATTATAGGTGTCGTTAATAATCATGCAGCGATTAATTCCTTGTTTTAGTTCTAAACGCATAGCGATAGGAGTCAGTTTGCTGATTTTTTCAGCAATAATATCATTAGAATAACCTAATAATAAGAGACAAGCCCAGCAAGTAATGGTGTTTTCTATAGCAGCATCATCAATAAAAGGTATTTTTATTTTTATTTTTTGTTTTTTATAAACGGCTGTTATTTCTGTTGATTTAAAATGTTTGGTAATATTACTAATAAATAAATTAGCTTCTTCTTTTTTGCAACTCCAAGTAAAAAGTTTTATTTTTTTAGTTAATTCGGTTCGCATTAAGACTTCCGTAATAATTCCATTGTCAATGCCATAAATAAGAGTTTCAACATTACGAAACAGATTGAGTTTTTCTCCTATTTTTTGTTTTACATCCATGAAATACTCATCGTGAGCTGTTCCGATATTAGTAAGTATGCCGATAGTAGGGTTAATAATTTCTTTTAAATTATTCATTTCGTTAGGGGCAGAAATACCGGCTTCGAAAATTCCTAATTGTGTTTCTTTATTGATACTCCATACAGATAGAGGAACTCCTATTTGAGAGTTGAAGCTATTGGGGGTATAAGCTATTTTATGGTCATCGCATAACAATTGATAAAGCCACTCTTTGACTGTTGTTTTTCCATTGCTGCCAGTAATTCCGATGACAGGAATAGAGAAAGATTTTCGATGTTGCTTTGCTAAGGTTTGCAAAGCCATTAGCGTGTCGTTGACTTGAATAAAATTTGCTTCCGGATACAACTGGAGGTCTTTAAAGTTTTTGTTGACAACAAAATTTCTAATGTTTTTAGTATAAAGTTCTCCTATGTATTTGTGTCCGTCATTTTTAGAAGATACCAAAGCAAAAAACAATACATTGGATTCAAGTTGTATTTTGCGGCTGTCGTAGCCCAATTCTTTAATTATGCTGTCTTCTTTGTTGTTATAGGTTAAGACACCATTAACAATTTTAGCGATGGTAGAAATAGTATATAAAGGCATAGTATAATTTGGTGTTAGTCGGAATTGATAATATTATTTCTGTTTCTATAAATATCGCAAGCTAGGTAAACTGCATTTTGGAAGGAATTAAAAGAGGCTATGTCTTGTCCTGCAATGCTCATAGCGCTACCATGTGCCGGAGATGTTCTAATAAATGGAAGTCCGGCAGTGTAATTTACTCCCTCATCAAAAGATAGTAGTTTAAAAGGAATCATAGCTTGGTCGTGATACATAGCTAAAATGGCATCATATTTATTAAATTCTCCGGAACCAAAAAAGCCATCGGCTGCAAAAGGTCCAAATGCATAGATCTTTTTATCAAAAGACTCTTGAATAGCAGGAATTATTTTCTCTTGTTCTTCTGTCCCAAACAATTGATTGTCGCCGGCATGGGGATTAAGAGCAAGCACTGCTATGCGAGGTTTGATAATGGCAAAATCATTGATTAAACTTTGATTAAGTACGTTAATCTTATCAATAATTAATTTTTTGCTAATTTTTTTTGATACATCGGCAAGTGCGCAATGTGTGGTTACAGTTCCGATGCGGATATCGTTAGCGACCATTAACATGATAAAGTTTTTGGTTTTTGTGGCATTTGCTAAATATTCTGTTTGTCCACTATAGTTGAAAGTTGACGAAAAAACGTTTTGCTTGTTGATAGGACAAGTAACTAATACATCTAAATTCCCTTCAATTAAGTCTTTGGTTGCCATCTCAAGAGATAAGCGAGCCATATCGCCGGCAATAGGAGTAATTTGTCCTATATCTATTTTAATTTCGTCTTCGACAATATTGATTAAATTTGCTTTTTTTAATACAGCTTGTTTTACATCTTTAATAATATTAAATCGAAAATTGGGAGATATAATAGCTGGTAGTATTTTTTTATAAAAAGAAGTTACTTTTGAAGAGCCGTATACGATAGGAGTACAAGACTCCATTATACGAGGATCATTAAAAGTTTTCATAATAATTTCATAACTAATGCTATTTACATCTCCGTGGGTAATTCCAATTGTTATTGACTTTTTGCTCATAGAACCTAATTTTTATATTGCAAAGATACCATAATTAAGCAAATGATAAGCTGTAAAAATATTAATTATTCATAAAATAATGTTTTTTATGGTTAAAAATAGGAAAAACGACAAAAGATATGAAATAAATACGTACTTTTGCAACTAACATTAAAATGTTGCTGATTTATTTTAAGAGTTTGTATTCATGTAAATTAAATAATAAATGGAAGAAGGAAAATCAAAAGATAAGGATATTTATTTAATAGATATCATTAAATGTATTTCTATAATTTGGAAACGAAAGTATTGGATATTAGGAATTGTTGCTATTTTTTTTATTGCAAGTATGTTTTTTACATCGCCTTTGTTTATAACGCCATTATATAAATCTACAGTAGCATTTTATCCTAATAATGTTTTGCCCAAATCGGATGAAACTCCTGCTAAACAATTAATGTTTTGGTGCGAAGCAAATGATATAAAAGATTCAATAGTGAAAAAGTACAATTATATCGAAAGATATGGGCTTTCAAATGATATTACTTCCGTATCTAATAAATATGATGCAAATATTAAAGTTTTTTTAAATAAATATTATGGTAATATAGTCATAGAAGTTTTAGATAAAGATCCTTTGATAGCATGTGAGATAGCGAACGAAATTCCTGTTTTACTGAATAAAAAGATAGAAAATGATGTAAAATTATCCTATATGTTAAGTCTTAAAGCATTAAAAGATGCTATTGATGATAAAAATGCCGAAATAGACTCAACGATTGAAAAGTTGGTTTCTTTTGGAATTGATTATGAATTAGTGATTCAAACTGCACAAGGAGTGGAGGTAACAAAAGGGTATTTAGGAACGAATGAAGGTTCGCATATAGTGAATAAAGAAGCTTTGATGAAAATGAAAAAGAATATTGAAGAAAGAGGACCTTTGGCAATAGCTACTCAACAAGAATTGTATGCGTTAATATCTCAACGCAATGATTTACAAGCAAGATATGATGCTGTAAATATAAACGTAGTAAAAGATTACGAATTTTTAAGTATTGTTCAAAAACCTTATCCAAGTAAAATAAAGGCATTTCCTTCTTCTGTGAAAATTGCAATTATTGTTTCATTGTTTGTGTTTTTTATAACATCTTTGCTGTTTATGTTTTATGATATGAAAGTTGGGGCAAGTAATAGTAGCAAAAACATTACTGCCTCAAAAAAAGAAAAAGATGAAAATCCTGTATAAAGTTAAAGATATAAAAACGGCGATAGCTGAGTTGAAAGCACAAAACAAAACGATAGGTTTTGTGCCTACAATGGGAGCTTTGCATAAAGGACATTATGCTTTATTTCAAAAAGCGAAACAAAATGTAAATGTGGTAGTAGGAAGTATTTTTGTAAATCCCACACAATTTAATAATGCTGATGATTTAAGAAAATACCCTCGCAATATAGAGCAAGATATTGCTTTTATTCAAGATGTTTGTGATATTGTTTTTTGTCCTACAATTGATGAAATATACCCAATGCCTCCTACTGATATTTATGATTTTGGGCAAATAGACAAGGTGATGGAAGGTAAATATCGTCAAGGACATTTTAATGGAGTTGCTCAAGTTCTAAAACGTTTGTTTGAAATTACAACTCCCGATAAAGTTTTTTTTGGAAAAAAAGATTACCAACAAGCGGTGATTGTGAAAAAATTGATTAATATGTATGCATTTCCAATACAACTTGTTTTGGTTGATACGGTTAGGGAAGATAATGGTTTAGCTTTCAGCTCTCGCAATATGTTGTTGTCGGAAGATAAGAGAGAAAAAGCTGCTTTTATTTACAAAACAATGCTTGAAGCTAAAGCGCTAAAAACAGAATTATCTCCTAAAGAAATTGAACAATGGATTGTTAAACAGTTTCTACAACAATCTTTTTTACAGTTAGAATATGCAAGCATTGTAGATGCTGAAACCTTAATGCCGTTTACTCATTTTAATGAAACAAAAAAAAGTGTGCTATGTATAGCAGCTTATATAGATAACGTACGATTAATTGATAATTTAGAATTATAAAAAAGTAAAGCGATGCAAATAAATCTGTTAAAATCAAAAATTCATGGTGCGATAATAACAGAAGCTAATATTCACTACAAAGGAAGTATTACAATTGATGAAGCATTAATGGATGCCGCCAACCTAATAGAGTTTGAAATGGTGCAAGTGCTTAATATTAATAATGGTGAGAGAATAGAAACCTATGTAATAAAAGGTGAACGTAATAGTGGAATAATATGTTTAAATGGTGCGGCGGCTCGTAAAGCCGTTGTCGGTGATACTGTTATTATTCTTTCTTATGCCATGATGACACAAGAAGAAGCAAAAACATTTCAACCTGTTGTTGTTATTCCGGAAAACAATCGTTTAAAATAAACTATTAATTAACAGTAAATTACAGCTTAATCGTTTTCCATTACAACTTCCGAGCTATCTTGTGTAATATTAAAATAAGGTAATGCTTTTTTTATACATTCTTCGGTAGGACAATATCTGTAATAATAAGGTTTTGACCCTTTTTTTAAAAAAATGTAGCCTTTTGAATGAGTAGTTAAAAAAGACGTAATACTTACTATGTCAACTTCTTCTCCATAATAATTCAAGATAGGTATTTTGTCGAAATTTTTACTTGTTTCAACAAATAATATGTTGTATTCTTCCAATGTTTCTTGCATACGTATGCGGTTCCATAACCAATCCTCGTCAATTTCAACTCCCACTTCCGAAGTGTCGGCAAATTGTATAATAGCCATATAATCCGTGTCAAATTTAATAGGTTGTTCGTAGGTAATCATTCCGTTTAAAGAAATATGATAAATGTCCTCCGTTTCTATCAATTGATTAACAGGAATAATACTGTCAACAACAGAAGAATAGATTTTTTCGTATTTTTTCTTCACTTTGATTGTATAGTCCTTTTCGATGCTGCAAGTCCATTCTTCGCTTGCTAAACTGTCTTTTTTTTCCATGGCTACGGAATACGCAACAGTTAAAGCAGCAATTATACGATAAGAAGTTTCTGTTTTTTCTACGGTTAACAATACTTTATGTGTAATTTCATTTGTGTTCGAAATTACCCAAATATCGAAATTGGAAGATAGATTTTCTATTTGATATTCAACAAGCCATTCACTAGGCAGGGTAGTAGCAATTGTAGGCGGATATCCTTCTTGTTTTTTTAATAAAGAGAATAATTGTGTAAGCAACTCATTACTCAAGATAGGATGTGAATCGCCGTACACTTCTTCACAGTTTATTACTAAAGGTAATGTTTTTTCAGTCAGATTATTATATGGGTTTTCTTCTTTTTTGTTCTTTTGATGACAAGCAGTGAATATCCCCAATACAATGAACCCAAAGATGATTTTTTTATATTTACTCATAGTGTTTAAATTTTTATACGTGCAAAGATACACTATTATTTTTTTTACTAATGAACAATAATCCCACAAATGTGAGTAGTCCGTTTAAAAGAAGCAGTTCAAAATCGAAAGAGTAATTGAACCATTTGAGAGAATTTTGACTTAAAATAAAGCATATAACAGGTGATAGCACACATACGATTGGGGCTAATTTATCTTGAATTTTTCGTTTCATTATTAATCCAAAAACAAATAAACCTAATAACGGACCGTAGGTAATACTTGCTATACGAAACAAGATGTCAATAAGATTAGCTGAACGATGTTGTTCGTAAAAGATAATAATAGCGATGAAAAGTAGTGCAAATCCACTGTGAACTACATATCGTATATGTGTTTTTTTCTTTTCTGTAAAATCCGTTCTTTTTTCTAAATTTAAGAAGTCTACGCTAAAAGAGGTTGTTAACGATGTGAGTGCTCCGTCGGCACTTGGATACAATGCCGATATTAAACCTATAATAAAAATGACTCCGGCACCAACTCCTAAATGATTGATAGCGATAGAAGCAAATAGTTCATCGCCCTTAACATCAATATTGTTAGCAGCAGCATATAGATATAAAGCAGCTCCTAAGAAGAGAAAAAGAAAATTAACGAAAATAATAATGATGCTAAAACTAAACATGTTTTTTTGTGCAGATTTAATGTTTTTACAACTCAAATTTTTCTGCATCATTTCTTGGTCTAAACCTGTCATGCTGATAGTGATAAACATACCTCCTAAGATTTGTTTCCACCAGCATAAACGCGAAGTATTATCGGTAAATATTACTTGAGAATAGCGACTGTTTTTGATGGTTGTAAACATTTCTCCAAAACTCATATCCATCGCTTTACATATTAATATAACACTTATTATCAGCGAAGCAAGCATAAAGGTGGTTTGTAGTGTGTCGGTCCAAATAATTGTTTTTACTCCTCCTTTCAAAGTGTAGGCTAATATTAGGAAAAGGAACATAACAACCGTAAGTTCAAAGCGAAATCCCCAATAAGAAAATACAAACTCATGCAGTACAAGGATGACTAAAAATATACGCAATGAAGCTCCTAATGTTCTTGATAATAAGAAAAAGAAAGAACCTGTTTTATGAGTCCAAAAGCCAAAACGTAATTCTAAATATTGATAAATAGATGTTAATTTTAATTTATAATAAGCCGGCATTAAAAGGAATGATATAACAAGATAACCTAAAAAATAACCGAATACGGTAAGCATGTACGAAAACGCACGCGTGTCAACCCAGCCCGGTACCGACATAAAAGTTACACCGGAAAGAGAAGCTCCTATCATCCCATAAGCTACTACAAACCATGGCGATTGACGATTCCCGATATAAAAAGATTCGTTATTGGCTTTACGAGTAGTAAGCCAAGTTACTAAAAAAATAACGATGGTGTAAATGACGAAACATGTAAAAATAATTATTTGCATTTAATTGAGATTTAATTTTTTAATAAGAAAATTGGCGGTGTGTGATTGTTTGCATTTAACAATATCTTCAGGTGTTCCTTGAAAAATAATTTTTCCGCCTTTATTTCCACCTTCCGGTCCTAATTCAATAATCCAATCGGCACATTTAATCATGTCTAAATTGTGTTCGATAACTACAATGCTATGTCCTTGTTTGATAAGTGCTTTAAATGCTTTGTAAAGATTGTGTATATCGTGAAAATGTAATCCTGTAGTCGGTTCGTCAAAAAGGAAAAGAGTGTGCTGTTGTTTGCTTCCTTTGCCAAGGAAAAAAGCTAATTTTACTCTTTGAGCTTCGCCGCCCGACAAAGAAGTTGACGATTGAGCTAAATGTAAATAGCCAATACCTACATCGGAAAGAGGTTGCAATGAGGAAACAATGTTTTGTGTTAAACGGTTCTCGGGCAAAGATTGAAAAAAAACAATTGCTTCGTCAACAGTTAGTTGTAGTATATCGTAGATGTTTTTATCTTTTATTTTTACTTCCAATGTTTCGTCTTTATAGCATTTCCCTTTGCATTCGTCGCAAATAATTTCAACATCTGCCATAAATTGCATTTTAATACTGATATGTCCTTCTCCTTGACAGGCTTCGCAGCGTCCTCCTTCGATGTTGAAAGAGAAAAAACCGGGTTTATATCCTCTGCTTTTTGCTAAAGCTTGTTCTGCAAACAATTGTCGTATGTATTCAAAAGCACCTACATAAGTAGCAGGATTAGAACGAGAAGAACGACCAATAGGGTTTTGGTCTACAAACTCAACATGAGAAATTTGTGCTAAATCGCCTTTTAAGTAGTGCGATTTTTCTTTTACACTGATTTGTCGGCTATCTATTTCGCGACTAATAAGTGGAAATAATAGTTCTTTTATCAAAGTAGATTTGCCGCTTCCCGAAACGCCTGTTATAAAAGTTAATACATTTAAAGGAATGTCAACCGACAGATTGTGAATGTTATACAAAGAAACATTGTGTAAAGATATAAATTGTTTTGCTTTTTTCCTTTCTTTAGGAATTTCGATTTGTAAATTATTGTTTAAATATTTGGCAGTGATGCTGTTTTTGTCTTTTAATAATTCTTTAATACTTCCTTGAAATACAATTTTTCCTCCATTTTTTCCCGAAAGAGGTCCTGTGTCGATGATTTGATCTGCTGCACGAATAATTTCTTCGTCATGTTCTACGACGATAACCGTATTTCCAATATCTCTTAAATGTTTAAGCGTATTGATAAGTTTCAGCGTATCTTTGCTATGTAATCCGATACTTGGTTCATCTAATATATAGAGCGAGCCAACCAAACTACTTCCTAAAGAACCTGCTAAATTGACACGTTGCGATTCGCCACCCGATAAAGTATGAGAAGGACGGTTAAGATTGAGGTATTCTAATCCAAGGTTGCAAAGAAACTGAATGCGAGTTGTTATTTCTTTTAATAAACGTTCGGCAATTGATTGCTCTTGAGGACTATCGAAGGTTAAAGATTGGAAAAAAGACAAACATTCGTCAAGAGGCATTTCGATGATATCGTGAATGTTTTTCCCGCTTATTTTAACGTATTCGGCATCTTTTGCTAATCTACTGCCTTTGCATTCAGGGCATACTGTTTTTCCCTTATAACGAGAAAGTAAAACACGGTACTGTATTTTATAGGTATTTTCTTCTACCCATTGGAAAAACTGATTAATTCCATAAAAGTATTCGTTTCCATTCCATAATACATCATATTCTTCTTTTGTAAGTTGAGAAATAGGACGATGGATAGGAAAATTGAAAAGATGTGCATTGTTTATTAATATTTGTTTATATTCGCTCATTTTTTCTGTTTTCCAGCAAACAACAGCATCTTCGTAAACCGATAAATTTTTATCGGGAATAACCAAGTCAGGGTCTATTCCCAATATGTTGCCAAAACCTTCGCAACGAGGACACGCACCGTATGGGTTGTTGAAAGAAAACATGTTAACACTCGGTTTTTTAAATGTAATGCCGTCTTTTTCAAATTGATTAGAAAAATGATAGGTTTCTTTTTTCTTATCGGGGAATGTTGTTTCAATTGAACAAACACCTTGACCTTCAAAAAATGCTGTTTCGATTGATTCGGCAATACGCGAGCGATTCTCTGCTGTTTTGTTTAAAATAAAACGATCGATTAGTAAGAGAATAGTATCGGTTTTTGAAGTTTTACGTTTTAAGTAATCGTCAATGAATAGAATTTCTTTATTCACACTGATACGATTAAATCCTTGTAGTAAAAGTACGGATAATTGTTCTTCAACAGATCTTTTGTTTCTAAGAATCAAAGGTGCATACAATAAAATTGATGATTCTTCGGGTAGAGAAAAAATAAAATTACACACGTCGTTCACACTATCTCGTTTTACCAAACCGCCGGAAATAGGGGAATAAGTTTGTCCTAAACGAGCAAATAGAAGTTTGATGTACTCATAAATTTCTGTTGAGGTTCCTAAGGTAGAACGTGGATTGTTAGTGCTGACTTTTTGTTCGATTGCAATAGCAGGCGGAATGCCGTGAATGAAATCAATATTGGGTTTACTTATTTTTCCTAAAAATTGACGTGCATAGGCACTTAAAGATTCTATATAACGACGTTGCCCTTCGGCATAGAGCGTATCGAAAGCCAGCGATGATTTGCCTGAACCCGATAAACCGGTAATCACAATTAGTTTATTGTGAGGAATATCGAGCGAGATATTTTGTAAGTTGTTGACTTTAGCTCCTTTGATACGAATAAAATCGTTTTTTCTCATTTTTAAATTACAAATGCATTTTTAATAATTCTTTTTTCATTGAAACCCATGTGTTTGGTAAAATGTATCAATCCTATTTGCTCCTCTGTTTTCAATACGGAACCGGCTTTGACAGATAAATAAAAAACGGTTAGTTTCTCAGTATATTTATTTGCTCTGATATAACAAGTTAATTCATTATCCAATTTTCCAATTTTTATGTCGGTGTTGCATGGTAAAATTTGATTAGCATTGAAAGTCGTTTGTGCGTGTAGAAAATATGCTACAAAACTGAAGAAAAAAGCAAATATTTTAATACTGATTTTCATATAAAATAGATAGTTAATAAACTATTAAAAGAAGTTACAAAAATACACTAAATATTATTGCAATAAAAGTATGTTTTGTATATTAATTACAAACATTTTTATTTAACGAAGTGTATTATTCAGTATTTTTATGTACATTTGCAGTTATTAAAATTTTGAAATAATTTATGTATAGTCTTTTTGTTAAAGAAATAAAAAGTTTTTTAAGTTCTCTGATAGGATATATCGTTATAGGTGTTTTTCTGTCGCTTACGGGATTATTTCTATGGATATTTCCGTTTTCCGATAATATATTACTAAGAGGATTTGCCGATATCAACGGCTTGTTTAATTTTGCTCCGGTAGTTTTTTTGCTATTAATACCGGCTATTACGATGCGTTCTTTTGCCGAAGAAACCAAGTCGGGAACCATTGAGTTGCTGTTAACCTATCCTATTTCGGATATGAAAATTATTTTAGCAAAATTTTTAGCAAGTATTGTTTTGTTAATCATTTCTTTACTTCCTACATTGATTTATTTTCTAACGGTTTATTTCTTAGGTTATCCTAAAGGAAATATTGACCAAGGGGCAATGTGGGGTTCTTATTTAGGATTAATATTTTTGGGAGCAACTTTTGCCTCTATCGGCATATTTGTTTCAACATTAACTGATAATCAAATTATTTCTTTTCTTTTTTCTGTGTTGCTTTGTTTTATTGCATGGAGAGGATTTGAATTTATTTATTCATTCGATGTGTTTCAATCTTTTGGGTATATGGTTAAAACATTGGGTATAAGTCATCATTACGAGTCAATTAGTAGAGGAGTTATTGATACACGCGATATTATATATTTTTTAAGTAGTATTGTCTTATTTTTATATTTAGCAGCCTTACGTTTAAAAAGTAGAAATTGGTAAACATTATGAAAGCAAGTAGAAATATACGTAATATAAAACGCAATAATTTAATACAATTTTTTTCAGTATTAATGATTGTTGTGCTAGTAAACATTATCTTTTCTTTTCTTTTTTTACGTTTCGATTTAACAGATGAAAAACGCTATACGCTTTCACCGTCAACAGTTGATTTAGTGAAAAATATTGAGGATATAGTGTATGTTAAAGTGTATTTATACGGGAAAAACTTACCGCCTGATTTTGCCGAATTATCACTTAAAACAAGAGAATTTTTAGATGAATTAAGAGTGTATTCGAAAAATATACATTACGAATTTATCGATCCTGCGGAAGGAAAAGACAAAAATGAACTCATGGCGTATTATAGTCAGCTGTATAAACAAGGGCTTCAACCTCAGCCAATTCAAAGCGAAGATGCCGACGGAATTAATACTCGCTATGTGGTGCCGGGTGCTATTATATCTTATCATCAACGTGAAACGCCGGTGTCTCTGCTTGATGCAGACGAAGGATTATTGCGAACCCGTAATGAGATTATTAAATTTTCGATAGAAAAATTGGAATATAATATAGGCAATGCTATCAGACGTCTGACCAATCAGCAAAAAGCAAGCGTTGCATTTATTAAAGGACATGGCGAATTGTTGAACGGAGAAGTGTTTAGTGCGGCTGTTGCTATAGCCGATTTCTATAAGGTTGATTCTGTGATATTAGACGGGAGAGTTAGCAAAATATTTAATGTCGAAATAAGCGATTCGATAACCGGCGATTTTAAAATTGCAGGTAATAAATACGATTTGCTTATTGTAGCCAAGCCTACTGAAAAATTTAATAATTATGATAAATTTTTATTAGATCAATTTGTGATGCGTGGCGGTCGGATACTGTGGTATATTGACCCCGTTTTTGCTGAAATGGATAGCTTACAAAATTATAAAGAAATTCCATGTTTGCCAAGAGAATTGAATTTAGATGATTTGTTCTTTCGCTATGGTGTACGCTTGAATACCAATCTGTTGCAAGATGTCAATGCCTTGGCTATTCCTGTTAAAACGGGAGAAATAGCAGGGCAAGCACAATATAAATTCATTCCTTGGTATTATTTTCCTTTGATAACGCCTTACATTGGACATCCAATTGTTAAGAATTTGAACGTTTTAAAAACAGAATTTATCAGCTCTATTGATACTGTTGGAACAAAAGCCGGATTAAAAAAAGAAATATTGCTTACCACTTCTGCCACAACCAAAATGGTCAATACACCGGCTATTATTAGTTTAGAAACTTTAAAACGTAGAGCAAATTACAGAGAATTTTCACACAGGAATTTACCCGTAGCCGTTTTAGTCGAAGGTGAATTTCCTTCTTTATTTTCAGAAGTAGACGAAATTAGTAATCAAAATAAATTAGGTTTTATTGCTAAAAGTAAACCGACAAAGATGATTTTTGTTTCGGATGGAGATATGATTAAAAATCAATTTAATAACAAAAGATATCCTTTGCCTTTGGGTTACGACCAATATACCGATATGGCATTTGGAAACAAAAATTTTCTTTTAAATGCTGTCAATTATTTATGCGATGATGAAGGAATTGCTCAAGTAAGGTCAAAAGATTTTAAAATGAGATTGTTAGATAAAGATAAGTTGTTAAAAGAAAAAACATTTTGGCAGATTACTAATATGGTATTGCCATTATTACTTGTTTTTGTGATGGGAATGATTTTTGTTATTATACGTAAAAAACAATTTGCAAGATAAATAATCAATAGATGAATAAGAGTACGAAAAAAAATATTATTATTTTAACAATAGCCGCTTTGCTCATTGTGATAACAATAGTAGTTTTGCTTGCAAGGCGAACAACAACATTTGATTACGATTCTAATCAATTTGCAGTTAAAGATACGAATGAAATAACTAAAATTTTTATTGCCGACAATTACGGAAAATCGGTTTTATTAGAAAGACAGGTTAATGGTGAATGGAAAGTGAATAAAGAATTTATTGCCATTAAAAAGAATGTAGATGATTTATTGAATGTTATAATGAATATTGCTATACGTGAACCCGTTGCTTATAGTGCCAGAAGTAATGTCAACAAATGGTTAGCCACAGGCTCTAATAAAGTAGAAGTTTATTATAATGACTATCGAATAAAGTTAGGAAAAATCAAATGGTGGAAATTCCAAAATAAAAAAACTTATTATATTGGAAGTCCGACGCAAGATAGTTTAGGGAACTACGCTTTGATGGAAGGAGGAAAAGACCCGTTTATTGTATGTATGCCCGGATTTAGAGGATTTATTTCGCCTTATTATTCACCTTTCGAGTCGGAATGGAAGTCGCACAATATTGTACGATTGAAAATTTCGAAAATTAAAAAAGTAGAGGTTATAGATTATGAAAATTCTGAAAATTCGTTGATTATAGAGAGAAACGATGAGCGAACTTTCAATATATTAGATAAAAATCAACAAAAACTAGCTGTTTATGATACGGCTAAGTTGTTTGATCATTTGTCTGAATACAGAGATTTAAACTTTGAATTTTTTGCTGAAAATCTTACAAAGAAAGAAAAAGACAGTTTGTTTTCAATGAAATTTAAAGATATTATTATAGTGGATACCGAAAACAATAAAACAAAAATTTCATTGTTTTATATGGAAAATGTATTAGACACGGCTAACTATATTTATATGGAAGAATTTATAGAGAAATTTAACAGAGATAAATTTTACGCAATTATCAATGATAATAAAGAGGAAATAGTTGTTTGTCAATATTTTGTTTTTGATAGAATTATACAACCTTTGCGTTATTATTATTTGAATAGTGATATTGTACCAATATATAAATAATTAAATTATGGACATAGAAAAAAAATATTTAAGAGAAGAGTCTTCTGTTTTAGTGGAAGATAAAGCAGCAAGTAAAAAATTTATGGCAAGTGTTTTTGCATGGATGTTTTCAGGATTAATGATAACGGCAACCATTGCATGGCTTTTTGCTAACAGTTCGTTGATAGGACTATTGATAACGGAAACCGGATTAAGTGTTTTGGGTTGGATAGTCATGTTATCGCCTTTAGTAATGGTGATTTTTATGTCGTTTGGGTTTCAACGTATGTCGTTTGTTTCACTCTTACTGTTGTTTATACTTTATTCGGCTTTAATGGGAGCAAGTTTGAGTTTTATTTTGCTTGTGTATACAGCTCAATCTATTACTGCAACCTTTATCATCACAGCAAGTATGTTTGGATTGATGGCTATTGCGGGTTATACTACGCGGACCGACTTAAGTAAATTCGGCTCTATTTTGTTTATGGGATTGATAGGTTTAATCATTGCTATTGTAGTCAATTTATTTATGAAAAGCAGTGGTTTTCAATGGATAATTACCATATTCGGCGTGTTGATATTTACAGGTCTGACTGCCTGGGACGTGCAACGTATGAAAAAAGCCAGCTATATGACAAGCATCGGTACTGAGATTGGTAATAAAACTGCCTTAATGGGAGCTTTGTCGCTGTACTTGAATTTTATTAATTTATTTTTGTTTCTATTACGCTTAATAGGCGGTCGAAATTAATAAAATTCTACCTTTATAGTTATAGCTGATTTCTCGGATTTTTGTGTGATGTGTAAATATTAATCACTAATGTATAATCCATTAAATGTACTAATAGTGAAAAATTTTGTTATCATTTGATTCTTGTACCATAATTTTATGTACATTTGCCTATGGAATTTAAAAGCGAATAAAATTCATAAAAAATGACTCAAATTATTGTTTTATCGGTAGTTATACTTGGTAGTATTGGAGCAATTTCGGCGGTAGTTTTGTATTTTGTTTCACAAAAATTTAAAGTTTATGAAGACCCTAAAATTGCAATTATAGCTGATATACTTCCCGGAGCAAACTGTGGAGGCTGTGGTTATGCAGGATGTCAGGCACTTGCAGAGGCAATTGTGAAAAAAGGAACAACAGAAGGAATTTCGTGTCCGGTTGGAGGCGAGAGTGTGAAAAAACAAATAGCGGAAGCTATGGGAGAAGTTGCAGGCGAGACAATCCCGCAGCGAGTCATTGTTCGTTGCAATGGAACATTTGAAAATGCCCCAAAAAAATACAATTATGACTCTATCACTTCATGTGCTTATGCTCATATGTTGGGAGCGGGTGAAAGTGCTTGTGCTTATGGCTGCTTAGGTTTGGGCGATTGTGTAAAAGCATGTAGTTTTAATAGTATAAAAATTGATACGACAACAGGACTTCCTGCAGTAAATTATGAAACTTGTGTGTTGTGTGGCGCCTGCGTAAGAGCGTGTCCAAGAAATATTATAGAAATTCGCAACATTGTTGAAGGCAATTCCATTTGGGTCTCGTGTATGAACAAAGAGAAAGGAGTAGAGGCTAAGAAAAACTGCAAAGTAGCTTGTATAGCGTGTCGTAAATGTGAAAAAACATGTGAGTTTGAAGCTGTTGCGGTTGAAAATAATTTGGCTTTTATCGACTCAACAAAATGTACGGCATGTATGAAATGCGTTGCAGCTTGTCCTACGGGAGCCATTTTAACTATGTTAAAAGAAGAAGCAAAGGCATAACATTATTTTTCAATTTTTAAAAGTAACCAATTTATGAATAATTACAATCAAGACGGCTTACATTTTAATGAAACCGATTCAAAACCGGAGCCTCGTCCGGGATTTTTAACTTTTTTGTGTATATTGACTTTTATTGGAAGTGGATTTTCTGTTTTATCACAGTTGTTTTCCTATATTTATTATGATAAAATTCCTATCCTTTTCGAGCAAGTGGCATCAGTGATGGGTGGTCAGTTAGAAGAGGCATATTTAGAAATGGCAGAGATTTTCATTGCCATTCCTCGATATTATTTCATTGTGTTATTGGCTGTTTATGCTTTAGCGGTAGTGGGAGCCGTTTATATGTTTATTCGAAGAAAAATAGGTTTTCATCTTTATGTTATAAGTCAAATCTTATTGTTGGCATTACCTTTATTGATATTGCATTCTAAATTTAATGTAGTAAGTTTGTTCTTTCCTTTATTGTTTATATTGTTATATGCGCGTTATTTAAAATGGATGAAATAATGAATGTAGATGAAAAAATACGTCAATTCTTTCCAATACTATCTCAGCAAGTACACGGAAAGCCGTTGATATATTTAGACAATGCAGCTACAACGCAAAAACCGATTACCGTTACAGATGCTGTTTCNGATTATTATGAAACTATCAACAGCAATGTACATCGTGGCGCACATTATTTGAGTACGTTAGCAACCGAAGCTTATGAAAAAGCAAGAATACAAGTGCAAAAATTTATTAATGCAAAATATTCTCACGAAATTATTTTTACTAGAGGTACGACCGAGGGCATCAATTTAGTTGCAGCTACTTTTGCTCAAAAAATGCTGAAAGCAGACGACGAAGTCATTGTGAGCAGAATGGAACATCATTCTAATATTGTTCCTTGGCAGTTGGCTTGCGAAAAAAGTGGTGCTGTTTTAAAAGTCGTTGGTATTGACCAAAATGGCGACTTGTTGTTAGACGATTATCAACAGCTGTTTACTAAAAAAACAAAAATTGTAGCCATTACACATACTTCTAATTCATTAGGAACTATTAATCCGATAAAACAAATTGTTGATATTGCTCATCAACATCAAGTGCCTGTATTGCTTGACGGAGCTCAGGGAATAAAATCATGCGGAATAGATGTGCAAGCCGTTGATTGTGATTTTTATTGTTTCTCAGGGCATAAAATTTACGCTCCTATGGGCATAGGAGTGTTGTATGGAAAAGAACATTGGTTAGAGCAATTACCACCTTATCAAGGAGGAGGAGAAATGATAAAGCATGTTAGTTTTGAAAAAACAACATTTAATGATTTGCCTTTTAAATTTGAAGCAGGCACTCCCAATGTTGCAGGAGCTATTGGCTTGCAGCATGCTTTACAATTTGTTGAAGAGGTGGGACATCAGCAAATGATAGATTACGAAAAAGAATTGCTCCGTTATGCGGTAGAACAAATGAAAGAAATTGAAAACATTCGATTGATAGGTACGGCTAA